>OHHC01000785.1_pt1 | contig 11318 bp, 6 predicted proteins | sample 1606381 | NCBI WGS metagenome assembly OHHC01 (sample SAMEA3879581, study PRJEB24766) | human gut metagenome | biome: human-associated habitat; feature: feces | place: USA | collected 1985/1987 | reverse complement strand
AGAAAAACTGGGCGATTGTCTGGAGGCAGGCACGGCAGAAGATCTTGAGACGATCATTTCTACCGTGGAAGAGACAAAATCCGCAGACTTTAAGATTGCCTTTGATCCGACACTTGTACGTGGCATGAGTTATTATACCGGTCCGATCTTTGAAATTTCGATGGATGAATTTGGAGGGTCTGTCGGAGGCGGTGGACGCTACGATGAAATGATCGGTAAATTTACCGGAAATGATACGTGTGCCTGTGGATTTTCCATCGGATTTGAACGTATTGTCATGCTTCTTCTTGAGCGTGATTTCAAAGTACCGTCAAGTTCAAAGAAAAAGGCATATTTGATCGATAAAAAAGCAACGCCGGAATTGATGAAAAAAGTCATTTCCCAGGCAAATGAAGAACGTAAAAACGGATACAAGATCAGTATCAATGTAATGAAGAAAAATAAGAAATTCCAGAAGGAATTATTGGCAAAAGACGGATACGAAGAGATCCGGGAATTTTTTGCAGATTAGAGTTGTACATCAGAAAGGAATGTAAAAAAATGGCAGAATCAATGAAAGGCCTGCGCCGCACATGCCGATGCGCAGAGCTTACGAAAGAAAATGTTGGACAGACCGTCACAGTGATGGGCTGGGACGATAACTACAGTAAGGATAATTTCAGATATAAGCCTGCCAATAACGGTGCATGGCTTGTGAAAGGCTCGTGGGGCGCAGATCAGGACAATGACGGCTTCTATTGGGTGTCCTATGATGAAGCCGAGTTCGGACAGTTTTGCTGCTATGACTTTGAAGAAAGCTGTGATAATACATATCACTACAGCAAAATGACAGGCTATGTTGTGAATGCCAGTAATGACGGCTCTGTTTACGGTGCAAATGTTTTCACAGCTAAAGCCGATGAAAAGCTTGATAAAGCAGGCTTTATGTATGTGGGCAAAACGGGCAGTGCGGATTACACCCTAAGCGTCTATACCAACGTTTCCGACAGCGACCCTATAGGCGTCCTTGAAACGCAGATAAGCGGCTCAGTGTCCGCAAACGGCTTTTATACAGTTGACTTTCCCGAGGATATCCTCCTTGAAGAGGGCGAGAAATATTCCATTTCAGTAAAATTCAGCGGCGACAGCGGCAGGGGATATCTACTTGCAGAAAGCGACCGAACATCAAAGGCGCAGTCAGGGCAAAGCTATGTTTCCCTTAACGGCAAATATTGGTCTGACGTTGGAGCAGATAAGACCGACTCCATAGGAAGTCTTTTTATCTATGCTTACACTGACGATACTGCAAAGCCCGATAAAAGTTCACTTGAAACCACCCTTGCGAAGTACGGCACCCTTGCAGGCTGTGAAAGGGAAGCAAACAACGCCCGAATGGTGCTTGCAGACGAGAACGCTTCTAAAAATGATATCTTAAACGCACAAAAGCTCCTTATCTCCGCCGCAGAAGAACAGGACGAAGCCCTTGTTATAACCACAGAAGCCCAGTGGGAAAGCTTTGCAAAGCGTGTCAGCAGTGGCGAAAGCTTTGAGGGCAAGCTAGTCACCCTTGAAGCTGACCTTGACTTTGACGGAAAAACTATCTCACCCGTAGGCGATTCTGAAAACCCATTCATGGGCTATTTTGACGGCAACGGACATCTTATAAAAAACGCAGTTATCTCCTCAGGGGAGTATTCAGGGCTTTTCGCATACATAAAAAATGGTGCAGAGATAAATAACATTTCCCTGAAAAACTGTATAGTGAAAGGCGATTACGCAGGTGGAATAGTGGGTTTTTATCAAGGAACAGCCATAAAAGCCTGCACCTTTGACGGCACCGTGTCAGGAGAAGTCTATTCAGGTGGCGTCATAGGAAGACATTCCTGTGGTATCATAACAGAGTGTTCTTCAAACCTAAGGGAAAACAGCTCCGCCATTACAAATGCCTTTATAGGAGGCAGGGATATTGCCGTTTCCGTTGTGAACGCATACGGCTGTTACAGCAATGACAGCGACAGCCTGGTTTCAAGCCTTTCTGCAAAAAATGCACTTTCTCAAGGGGCATATGCAATGAACACCTACGGTGAAAAGTTCAAAGACAGCGCAAAGTGGACAATGGACGGCACTCTTGTGCGCCAGACCTCATATAGCGAGCAGGCTTCCCATAAGATAACATTCTCCGCTGTGGCACAGACCATAGAAGTCTGCACAGACTATGCAGGCAAAGCCGTGTTCCCGAGTGTGAACGTTCAGCAGGGCTACACTCTCGGCTGGTATCGTAAAGGTGAACCTGTGAACAGCGACACAGTTTTCACAGAAAACACCACAGTTTCCGCAAAAGTCACCCCAAGTGACAAAGCAAAGATAGATTATATCTTGAACGGTGGCGAAAACAGCCCCCTCAACCCTGATGAGCTTGGCGAGGGCGAAACCGCACAGCTTTCCGCCCCCACAAAAGAGGGCGCACAGTTCACAGGCTGGTATGCCGACCCACAGCTTAATGGCAATCCTATAACGTCTGTGAGCTTTTCAGATGGCTCAAAGACGCTTTATGCAGGCTGGAAAGCCAATACCTGCAAGGTCGATTTCACCGATATAAACGGCACAGTTTTGTCATCTCAGACCGTAGAATACGGCAAAAGTGTCGATCCGCCCAAAGCACCGACCATAATAGGCAAACGCTTTACAGGCTGGGATAAAGACTTTTCAAAAGTCACAGCCCATATGACAGTGCAGGCGGTCTATACCGACAGAAAGCTTATAAAAGACTGCGAGATATCAGGCTTTAAAACATATATGACATTCACAGGCTATGAGCTTGCTCAAAGCAGTATAACGCTTTCCTATGGCGATACCACTTTGACAAATAATAAAGACTATACCATTGACTATGCCGATAATATAGCCGCAGGCAAGGGCAAAATGATAATAACAGGCATTGGCGGATACAGCGGCACTATAGCCAAAGCATTCGACATTCTTCCAAAGTCCGCCCAATTGACAAGCGTCTATTATGTTGATACGCTCTCCTACACAGGCAAGCCTATAAGACCTGACGTTATGGTAACAGACGGAGGAAAATTTCTTCTTCCTGAACATGATTATACTGTTTCCTATAGCTCAAATACAAAAATAGGCGTTGGAAAAATAACCATAAGCTTCATGGGCAACTATCAGGGTACGATAACAAAAACTTTTACTATTTATCCTGCAAAACAGGAGATACAATCTCTGCAAACAAGATATAAAGGCTTTTTTATCGACTTTGCTCAGAAAGGCTCAGCCACAGGATATGAATTGCAGTACAGTACACGCTCTGACTTCGCAGGTGCAAAAACCTTGATCATATCCTCAAACAAAACGGATAAAAAGACCGTTTCAAACCTGACGGCAGGGAAGAAATATTATGTAAGAGTACGTTCGTATACAGTAGTCAGAGGCAAGCGTTATAACGGCGCATGGTCTGATACAAAGAGCGTGACCACCGCAAAATATGATATTGCCAAAGCCAAGGTAGCAGGCATAAAAAACAAGTCTTTCACAGGCAAGAACATCACCCAAAGCATAACAGTCACATATTCGGGCAAGACCCTTAAAAACGGCACAGACTATACAGTGAAATATTCTTCCAATAAGAATATAGGCACAGCTAAGGTAACAGTAACAGGAAAAGGCTCGTATGGCGGAGTGATAACGAAGTCTTTTGTCATCACCCCTGCAAGGCAGACCATACAAAAGCTCATACCAGTGAAAAAAGGCTTTTACATAGACTATGCACAGAAAGGCTCTGCTACAGGCTATGAGATATCCTACGCTGAAAATATATCTTTCAGCGGTGCAAAGACAGTTAAGGTGATCTCAAATAAGGCCGACAAAAAGACCGTAACAGATCTTAAAAGCCAAAAGACATATTTCGTCCGTGTGAGAAGCTATACAGCCACAGGGGACAAGATCTATTTCGGACAGTGGTCTGATATAGCCAAAGTTTATACCAAATAATTATCCATGTTATCGGGAGGGATAGCAATGACCACAAAAACAAAGCTTGTAAAAAGAATATTTTCATCGCTCTTGACAGCCGCACTTGCAGTTCCAATGACGGCTCTCACTGCCCATGCAACAGGGGAGGCTTTCTTCTATCCGCCTAAAAACCCCGTCATGACCGATCAGCAGTTTGAAGTGTCCGTGACATTTTCTGCAGATGCCGAGATAGGAAGCGTTCAGGCAAATATCGCCTATGACGATTCCGTTATAGAATTTGTGTCAAGCGACAATGCCTCAGGCGGCGGAGGAGTTCTTACAGTAAACGGATTTCCTGATACCCCCTCTTCAGAAGTGGATTTCAGCTTTACGTTCAAAGGTCTGTCGGCAGGAAATGCAAATATAAGCCTGCAAAGCTGTCAGATATATTCCCCTGATTCAGAGCTTATCGGCTCGCCTACCGCCTATTGTGTCATAACAGTTGGAGGCGATAAGGTGGAAACCAAGACCGAAACAGAAACCACGACCACCACCGAAAAGACTACCACCACTACCACTAAGACCGCACCTTCAAACGGCATACCCGATAAAGGCGTTCTTACAGCCCTGACAGTGGATAACGGCGAGCTTTCTCCTGCCTTTGCCTATAATGTCTATAACTATACAGTGAACGTTGACAATTCCGTTACCAATGTTGAGATAGAGGGAACAACAGCAAGCCCCTCTGATTACATATGGTATACAGGCACAAGCGAGTGTCAGGTGGGCGAAAATGTACGAACCATAACCGTCACAGACGTTGACGGCAATGCCGCCACCTATACGGTCACCATAATAAGAGCCGCAGGCGGAGATGAACAGCAGACCCAGACCGTCCAAAAGAAAGACAGCTCCGATACTTCATCTGCCGTGTCAAAAAACGCAAATGTTATGGACCAGTATAAAAAGATGCTCAATACCGCCCTTGCTATCGTCCTTATTGTCCTTGTTATTGCACTTGTCGTAATAATTATCTGGATAAGAGGAAAGATCAAAGGCGGCAAAAAGGATAAATAAGTTCTGTGTAAAGAGATGATAAACAGCCAAAAGTGGCGTATCAACGTGCTTTTGGCTGTTTGTGACAGCATTTGTCACTCTGCTTACACGAATACACATTTTTTTTACAAAAATCACACAAAAACAAGTATAATTTCGACACCTGCCAGAGTATAATGTGAATATGCTGATGGTGATTCAGTTTAGAGAGTGGCTCCAATAGGGGCTGCTTTTTTTATGCTCCAAAAACTTTTTTCATGAATTCTTCTGTGGAGATGATCCCGCTGCGATTGTATCTGTAAAGACCAAAAAGGCAGCGCTCATCTTCTTTTTTTATTATATTGATTTTTTCCTCTACTCCAAGACTAGCCTCAAACCCCATGTTCTTTACGAGCCGACTTGCACTTTCGCAGGTTATGCCGAAAGGATAGGTGTAAACATTTGGCTGAAAACCACAGTGTTCATCGCAAAGCGTTTGAAGCTTCGTGGTGTCGTTAAGAAATATCTTTCGGTAATCCTCGTAGCTTTCCCCCTCTAGCTGACCGACTCCACGCCTGCCTTCAAGATTGTGCATATCGTAGGAGTGATTGCATATCTCCACATGACCGCTGTCACGAAGCACCGAAACGTCCTGCCAGTCAAGATAAGAGTAAGCAGGATTAGGCTCAGCCTCCTCGCAGGCAGCGTCAGTGTAAGCTCCCACAATAGATACAGTGGCTTTCATATCGTATTTTTCAAGAAGAGGCAGAAGATATTCTCTGTAGTTGTAAGTGCCGTCATCAAAGGACAGTATAATAGGCTTCTCAGGCAGCTCGCCCCCACGTTTCACATATCTTATAACGTCATTTACAAAAACAGTAGTGTAGCCGTTCTGCTTCAAATAAAGCAGATCCTTTTCAAGCTCGATAGGCGTTATGACATACTCACCGCTGCGATCTTCGTTTTTTACGATGCTGTGATACATTAAGATCGGAAGCTTTATCCCATCTGTTTTTTCTTCTTTTGCAAAGGTCGGCATAACAGCCACCGCCGCCAGCATAGAAAGCACAGCTATAACACAAAGCATCACCCTTTTTCTTATCCTTAAACTTATGTACATATTTTATTTACCCCCTTTTTACCTATTCTTATTCACCTCCGTATCATTAATTGCATCATAAGTTCACAAAAAATATGCTTGTGGTACTTGAAATAATTGTGCAATTATGATATAATAAACACGTAATATCGCAGTGTTGTGTGCTGCGTTTAAAACAAGTTCATAAGGGGGAACTGTATATGAAAACGTTGCGTTCAAAGCTGCTTTTGGCAATGCTTTCAATCGCACTTATCATCACGGTGCTGCTCAGCTTGGTTTCCGTGTATTTTATAAACGTTTCTGCAAAGGATACGCTCAAAAGCACCGCTGAACCACTGGCTGTTCAGGCGGCTAAGAATTTTGACTCGACGATCAGCTCTTATACGAATAATATAGTTTCGACCGTAAAGTCTGATTCTTTTTTAGGGGCAAAAACTGACGCTGACAGACTGAAGGCGGTAAAAAGTGGCTTTGCAGACAACACAGGCTTTTATCTGAATTTTACAGTTTATGACGGCAATGGCATTGTGCTTGCAACAGATAATGAAATGGTATCGTCATCAGTTGAAAAGGAGCACATCATAAGCGCTTGCGAAAGAAGCTCGGCTTATATAACCGATATATATACCTTTGGCGGTAAGAATTATTTTTCTATACTTGCTTCAACAAAGTCTGGCAACACAGAACAAAAAGTCGCTTGTATTACCATTCAGAGCGATATGCTTGTCAATGCTCTTAATGAATATACCTTCGGAAAATCCGGCTATGTTTATCTTGTTGGTAAAGACGGAGAGATCCTTCTTCATAAGGATACAGATCAGATAGGTAAAAATGCCCTTGAGATCGGTAAGAAAGATGAAGAATATACGGAAGTGACAAATGCCGTTGAGAAAATACTTGCAAATAATAGCGGTACAACAGAGTATAAATTTAAGGATAACAATTATATCGTGGGCTATTATGGTTCGTCATATTTTGACGGTACTGTCGTCATGGTTACAAATGTTGCCGACTTCACCACTGCAAGCTCCAGCGCACTTACTAATATCATTGTAATGGGCGTTGTGCTTATGTGCCTGACGGTGCTGTTCTCTCTGCTTTTTGCAAAGAGGATAACAAAGCCTATCATTTCTACCACAAACAGACTTCGTTCTCTCGCACAGGGCAACCTTACCGACCCTGTTGACGTTTGGTATTCAAAGGACGAGCTTGGCGTCCTTTCAAACTCTCTGGAAGAAACTATCGTCTGCCTCAGACAGTATATCAACCTTATCACAGTGGCTCTTACCCAGATATCCGAGGGCAACCTTTGCCATAGAATGGAAGGTACTTTCAAGGGCGACTTCTATAAGATAAAGAGTACGTTTAACGAGATACTCGACTCACTGTCTGATACCTTTGCTTCTATCAATATGTCAGCCGAGCAGGTGAACTCAGGAGCGGTTCAGGTGTCAAATATCGCACAGTCTGTATCACAGGGTTCTACACAGCAGGCTTCTGCGATTGAGGAGCTTTCCGCTACCCTCAGTGATGTTTCAAAGCAGATAACTCAGAACTCTGAGGACTCTAAGAACGCTTATAATATCGTACTTAAGAATACCGAAGCCGTTGACAACTGCAACAGCGATATGGGCAACATGGTAAATGCCATGAATGCTATCCATACTGCTTCTGATGAGATCTCAAAGATAATCAAGGTCATTGACGAGATCGCATTCCAAACAAATATCCTTGCCCTTAACGCCGCCGTAGAGGCCGCAAGAGAGGGTTCAAAGGGCTTTGGCGTGGTAGCAGACGAGGTAAGACGTCTGGCGTCAAGATCAGCCGAAGCCGCAAAGCAGACCGCTTCACTTATCGAAAACCAGTCTGCCGCTGTTTCAAAGGGCTCTAAGATAGCCGAAGAAACTGCTGATTCACTGAACAATATCGTAAGCAATTCAAATACTATAAAGGATCTCGTAAAGAATATCTCAGACGCTTCTGAGGCGCAGGCAGAGGCTATCGTTCAGGTAAATACGGGAGTAGACCAGATATCAGCCGTTGTATCAGCCAATACCTCGACTGCAGTCGGTTCAGCTTCCGCAAGTGAAGAGCTTTCAAGCCAGTCGCTCATACTAAAGAATATGATAGCACGTTTCAAACTTAGCGAGAACAGTGAAAAGGATAAGAAAGAGCATCAGACTTCAAGGTTCACATATATTGACGATGAGCCGGAAAGCGAGGCCACCCCTGAGGAAACTCAGCAGGATATCACTCCTTCCGACGAAGCCGATATAGAAGATTTCAGCACAAGCGATAAGTATTGATATCGTTGATAATGGTAGAATTTCATTGAAAGGACTTGGTAAAATGAAGAAAAGAATAGGCATACTCACAAGCGGAGGAGATTGTCCGGGACTTAACGCAACTATCAGAGGCGTTGCAAAGGCTTGCTATGAAAAGTTCGGCGAAGACGTCCAGATAATCGGCATTGAGGACGGCTATTACGGACTTATCAATAATATGTGCAAGGAAATGAAGCAGTCTGACTTTTCAGGTATCCTTACCACAGGCGGAACTATTTTCGGCACAAAGAGAACGCCTTTCAAGAAAATGCAGGTCATCGAAGAAGATAACGTGGATAAAGTAAAGGCTATGAAAGAAACCTATAAAAAGCAGAAGCTCGATTGCCTGCTCACCTTGGGCGGCAACGGTACTCATAAGACCGCTAACCTCCTTTCAACCGAGGGACTTAACGTTATCGGCCTGCCAAAAACTATCGACAACGATATCTGGGGTACAAGCGTAACATTTGGCTTCCATACCGCTGTTGACACAGCCACAGACGTTATCGACAGACTTCATTCCACAGCCAATTCCCACGGAAGAATACTTGTTGCAGAAATAATGGGCAATAAAGCCGGCTGGCTCACCCTCTATTCAGGTATCGCAGGCGGTGCAGATATGATAGTCATTCCTGAAATACCATATGATATCGAAAAGCTTGCCGCTGCCTGCGAAAAGAGAGAATCAAAGGGATTTTCTATCCTCGCCGTAGCTGAGGGTGCTTTCGATAAGGACGAGGCTAAACTCAAGAAAAAGGAAAGAGCAAGACTCCGTGCAGAGCAGGGTCTTACAACTGCCACACCGAGGATCGCAAAGCAGATAGAAGAGCTTACAGGCAGAGAAACAAGAGTTTGCGTTCCTGGTCATATGCTCAGAGGTGGCAGCCCGTCAGCCTATGACAGAGTGCTTGCCACAAAGTTCGGTGTCCATGCCGCAGAGCTTATCGCGGCCGATAAATACGGCTATGCAGTGGCAATGATAAATGAAGTTGTGTCAGAAAACCCACTTTCAGAAGTCGCAGGCAAAACAAAATTCGTCCCTGCCGACCACCAGCTCGTCAAGACCGCAAAGGCTCTGGGCGTTGCTTTCGGTGACTGATAAATGCAAAACAAAAGCGGTGCAGCCTGTACCGCTTTTTATGTTTGTTTCTGTAGCGGCGATCTGAGGTCGCCCGCCTGATCTCCAACAAATCATATGCTTGCCACAAAACCTATAACATAAAAAAAGCTCCGCCTTTCCTGCGGAGCTTTTCTTGTATCTATCTTAGCCTATGAGCCAATCATACATTTCCTGATACTTGTTAGCAGAAGCCTGCCATGAGAAATCCTGTGCCATTGCAGATTTGATAAGTCCGTTCCATTCGTCACGTCTGTCATCAAATATGTACTTTGCGAACATAACAGTGTTGTACATCTCGTGTGCATTGTAGTTTGCAAAGCTGAAACCAGTGCCGGTCCTCTCAAACTGATTGAACGGCTGAACAGTATCTCTCAAACCGCCAGTTTCACGAACGATAGGCAACGTGCCGTAACGCAGTGACATAAGCTGTGAAAGTCCGCATGGCTCGAAAAGTGACGGCATAAGGAATGCGTCAGCGGAAGCGTAAATGCGGTGGCTCATTTCCTCACTGTAGTAAATGTTCGCGGAAACCCTGTCAGGATACTTGCCTGCAAACCAGCGGAACATATCCTCATACTTCTGCTCACCCGTGCCAAGCACAACGAACTGTATGCCCTGTTCGCACATTCTTTCCATCATGTATGCAATAAGGTCAAAACCCTTCTGATCTGTCAAACGGCTAACAATGCCCATCATAAAGCGATTGTCGTCCTGCGCAAGACCAAGCTCAGCCTGAATTGCCCTCTTGTTGTGTATCTTCTTCTCAAGCACGTTGTCATAATTGTATCTTACAACAATGTTCTTGTCCGTGTCAGGGTTGTAATCAACGTAGTCGATACCATTTACGATACCACGGAGATCGTTAGCCCTTGCCCTCATAAGTCCGTCAAGACCCTCGCCGTAGAACTGCGTCTTTATCTCCTCTGCGTATGTGTTGCTGACAGTTGTGATAGCGTCAGCATAAACAAGACCGCCCTTGAGCATATTTCCGTCAACGCCCGTTCTCAGCTTGTCGATAGTGAAGTAGTAGTCAGACAGACCGGATATCCTTTTGAACTGCTCAACGCCGTCATTTCCCTGGAATTTCAGATTGTGTATAGTCATAACAGTCTTTATGCCGCGGAAAAAATCTCCCCCTGCAAAGCTGTCATGAAGATATACAGGTATAAGACCCGTCTGCCAGTCGTGACAGTGTATAACGTCAGGACGGAAATCAAGAAGCGGCAGAGCAGAAAGCACAGCTCTGTCAAAGTACATGAACTTTTCTATATCCCAGTGATGCTCAGTGTAAGGCTTGTCACCGGTGAAATAGTGTTCGTTGTCGATAAAATAGAACGTAACGCCATCATAAACGCATTCAAGCACGCCCACATATTGGCTCTGACCTGCAAAGTCCATGTAGAAATGCGTTTTGTACTGCATCATGTCTTTCCACTGCTGTTTCATGCAGGAATATTTAGGAAGAATTACTCTGACATCATAATACCTCTTGTCAAAGCACTTAGGCAGAGAGCCGACAACGTCAGCAAGACCGCCTGTCTTGATAAACGGAACACACTCCGAAGAAGCGAACAAAACTTTTTTCATATTCAAGTTATCCTTTCCAACTTAATTTCTTGAATTTTCAGGGCAATAATTATCGCTATTGCCAATGTGTACATAACAATTATAACACTTTTTGTTGAAAACGTCAAGAGCAAAACCTCGTTTGCGCCATAAAAGCGCAGTGATGAAAAATTAATAATTATGTAGGTTTGTCAATCATATTGGACACTATTATTAAGAAATTCGATAGGCGAAA
>OHHC01000782.1_pt1 | contig 11329 bp, 8 predicted proteins | sample 1606381 | NCBI WGS metagenome assembly OHHC01 (sample SAMEA3879581, study PRJEB24766) | human gut metagenome | biome: human-associated habitat; feature: feces | place: USA | collected 1985/1987 | reverse complement strand
ATATTATAGCTATCATAGTATATGGTCTGTGGGCGCCGGAAAGGCTGGTGCTTGATACATTTACGGTCATTTACTTTATATTGATAGCGCTGCTATCATATCATTGGTTTTTGTATTGTGAGGCAGAGCAGCAATCTGTATTTATCCGGCTTAAATCCGGAAGAATCGTGCGCATAGCAGCGCAGGCTGCCATATGTATCATGATGATTACGGTCATGTATCTGGAGTGGACAAGCTTCAGGAATGAGATGATTACAGAAGCTGTTATAGCATTTATACCGGCTATATATAGCTGCATCAGGGCATTTTACAAGTCATTTCTGCCGGAAAATTATGTGAACCGCGATAAATACAGGCGCATGGCTTCGTTTGCAGTGCTGCCTGTTATTATGTTATTTGTCCAGTATTTTACACCGATGCTGCCTTCGTTTGTATATGTTAGGTGACACTTGGCTATATGCTTGCGTATCGCAACTGTAAATGTGCTGAACAGTTAAAATTTACAATAACAATTTGCGGGAGTTACAACATGGGAAAACCAGATATCATTTACGAAGACAACGACATAATCGTCTGCTGCAAGCCGGCGGGAATTGCTACACAGACCAGGCGTATAGGGCAGCAGGATATGGAGAGCTTCATAAGAAATTACAGGGCGGCTAAAAATGAGCCGCCTTATGTTGGCATAGTGCACAGACTCGACCAGCCGGTAGAGGGTGTGATGGTATTTGCCAAGAATCAGAAAGCCGCGGCTTCTTTAAGTAGACAGATAAAGGAGCATACAACCGAGAAATATTATCGTGCGGCAAGCAGAGGGCATGGAGTGTCAGGAGCAGATAAGCAAGAAGATAATCATGACCCGGCATGGCATACTCTTACAGATTATATCTCCTTTGATAAGCGTACCAATACATCAAAAATTACAAGTGAAAAAGACAGGCTGGCAAAAAAAGCAGTGCTTCAGTATAGGGTGATATCAGTGACGCCGGATAGGGACAGCTCACAAAATGAATGCATTAGAACAGAATTTGACATAAAGCTTCTCACCGGAAGGCACCATCAGATACGTTTGCAGCTTGCACATATCGGCTATCCACTGATTGGGGATACCAAGTATGGTGGAGAAACTGTAAGGGAACAGCTTGCCCTTTGCTCATATAAAATTGTTTTTGACCATCCTGCTACAGGGGAGAGAATGACATTTGTATTACCATAGTGCTGTTGGGAATAAGATGAATTAAAGTGTATGGTGGTTCTGGATAGTTACGATAATAAAAAGTACAACAAGTAGGTAATTGCGGAACAAGTGCGCACTCCTGATTAAAAAGCGGTAAGAATTCTGCAACGTAGGATTCTTAAAGATGAAAAGTAGGTGCTTCTAAATTTAGACATGACTAAAAGATTTCCCAGATAAACTGCGAAGAAAAGATTATATGCATATTAATAATCAGGCAATCAAGGGCTTCAAACTCCGAATGTATTTGTACTGATGAATCTTATCAGCGACAATTACAGTAACAAGCTGGGTGATTCCGGCAAGAAGTAAATCAGCATGAAGCGTTTTCTCATTCTGGGTCTTACGATTCGCAATGTTGCAACTATCTTTGAAATGGTTGATTGAATTTTCAACATTTACACGGATCTTGTAAGTATTTTCCCATTCTTTCGAGCTACGTTCTATGCCAGGATAGGCACGGAGAGGAATAAAAGCATTACGAAATCCAATGTCTTCGAAGATCGTAAATCCAACAAGAAGTCCTGTTTAAAACGTGTAAATTTGGAACCATCTGGAACAGCATCAAAGTCGCAGAAATCACGAAGTTCCTGAGAGTACTCTAGGAACGCAATCAGGAGCGTATCTGTCGGGATTGAAAAAAATACGCTGGAGTAGAAGTGCCTTGAGCATCGGATAAAGCTGGTGCTTTCGAGGTATTCCGGTTGAAGCGTGGAAATGAGTAACAAAAGAAACAGGAACAATTTCATCAAGGTTAATGGCTTCATCAAGAAGTGAAAGAAACTGGTATTTGTCGTTGTCGAATTTATTTTGGCAATCTTCAAAAACTTCTGCCAAAGTGAGCTACTTATGTGTTATCATATAGGTATATCTCCTTTTGGTGGATTGGTTTATAGTTGTTTACAACTCTATTTTACCATAAATCTTGAGGAGATATTTTATTTTAACAATAAAAAAATGCCGTATTTATGCGATTTTTGGCGTTTCGCAAACACCTAAAATTTTTATTTACCGAAATGAGAACAACTATGAAAAAGAACTTAAAATGATTTATTTCGTTCATATTAATCACTATGCTTACCATCTCGTTAAGCATTCCTGTCTTAGCCAAAGAGGTGCCGACAAACGAAAAAATTAAAGTCACCGATGAAATCGCAATTCAAATGGCAGAAAATTTTGCCAAAGGAGCCTATACCGAATTATCTTTATCTGCTGCTAATCCAATAAAGCTTTATGAATCAACAGGGAAAGCTATTGGTTATATTGTTAATTATTATTACAACAGCACCCCCTTATGGATATGTCATATTTGATACTACCGGCTCCTCACTTATCTCAGAATATTCTTTTGGCCCAAATGCTAAAAGTCCATATGATATTATTGCATCTTCGACCCAAAGCACATATTCATTAAACAATGCACCACTTATTAAAACTGCACCGTTTACCTATGGACTTGTGGATGAATCCAATGGAACTTTAACAAACAATTACGGAGAAACTGAATCTATAAATCCAAGCACATATTCTATAAATTCAGATGGAAAAGATCCATCAAGTTGGTCTGATGTATTTTTGGAAATTCAAACAATTTATGAAAATTACAATCTTGTTACTACCAATCATTTAGACGAATTCTTGGCTTTTAGTGAAGATTATATTGAAGATCAGACAGCACATTACGCTTGTGCTATCAGCGCATTATATGCTTGTGCTGCATATTACGGTGCACTAAACTTTGCTGATGTATCTGGAGATTATTTAGGATTATGGGAAGCTACTGGAACTTCTGTAAGCAGTACATCAAATGGAATTACATATGGAATTACAGATGTCTATAATGTTGGTCCTGGCTTTGTATCCTTCTGTGCAGATAAAGGAGTAACAGTTTCTCAAAACACGGTAGACAATCCTAATTACCGTTTTTTTACTAATTGTATAGATGGTGGTAATATGGCAGTTGTTCATTGCGGAATAATTAATGAAGATGATAACATACGTTCCGGTCATTCCATGGCTGTTCAGGGATATGCCACTATACAAAGCAAAAGCTCTGGAAATCAACTCCATACTTTAATGGTATTTGATGGTTGGAATGAATATGTACGATATTTAAATTTAGATTTTGGAAACTGGACTGATTTGCGAGGTACAACTTTTAATGGATAAAAAAAAGCGACTACTTATTCTAATATTTGTATTAATATTAAGCGGAATTGTTGTGATATTCATACATAAAAATGGTTCCATGAAAGGAGATTCTATTATGGAAGAAAATGCTATTTCCGGAGATGATAATACTCATTGGTTCCATTCAAACGGTATCATCACATCCATAGATAACTCTCAAAAAAAAATCTGTGTTGATATCAGTCAAAAAAATAATTTTTTTGATGGTACCAATATTACATTAAATTGCAACAAATCATCTCTCGACATTACATATTTAGAGGCTGGTCAAGAAATTACTTTCTATTTCTTTGAGAATAATGTACTTGACACTGAAGTTGCAATAGAGAAACTAAATATCGTTACACCATAACCTTTAGGGATTAGATAGTGTTCATCTAATCCCTTTTATTATGCTATGACATAATATTGGCACATCTCTGTGATTGAAGTGTAAATTTACACATGCTACAATAAGTATTGCTTATAGTTTTCTTTATTTTCAGCACCTATAAATGGTGCTTTTTTGTACCCGTAATTCATTCAATCACTGACAACTGGTTCTAAGTATTTTATACGTACAGCATACTTAACCATATACCAAACGTAAACTGTACATACAGCCATACGTATAACGTTTTCTATTTGTATAGAAAAGAGGCGGAGCATGTGAATGAAATTCTGAATCAGGAGAAATCAATCTATATTCAGATAAGCGAAATGATAGAAAACGACATACTGCGGGATGTGCTTTTGGAGGATGAGCGCGTGCCGAGCACAAACGAGCTTGCAAAGCTGTATGCGATAAATCCGTCTACAGCGGCAAAGGGCATAAATATACTTGTGGATGCAGGAATTTTGTATAAGAAAAGAGGGATTGGAATGTTTGTGAGTGACGGAGCAAAGGAAGTAATAAGGACAAAGCGGAAAGCCCGTTTTTGTTGAAGCTGAACAATATGACGTAGCGAAAAAATAAAAACTAGAAAATTTTCGTCTACATGACGAAAAACAGTAAAATTTTTAATGTTTATCGAAAAATATTCTATAGTGATTCCCGAAATATTTTTGTATACTAGCCTTACCAACAAAACAAAGGGGGACAAAAATATATGAAGAAAAAATTTGTTGCAATCATGATGGTAGCTGCTATGGCAGCGTCAATGGCCGCTTGTGGATCAGATGGGGGTTCTTCTGATACACAGAAAGGGGGAAGCAGCACATCGACATCTGATGTTGCAAACAAGGACAAGCCACTTGTGTGGTTCAACCGTCAGCCATCAAACAGCTCAACAGGAGAGCTTGACACAACAGCACTCAACTACAACAAGGATACCTATTATGTAGGTTTCGATGCTAATCAGGGAGCTGAACTTCAGGGAGAAATGGTAAAAGAGTATATCGAGAAGAACATTGATACGATCGACAGAAATGGGGATGGCGTTATCGGATATGTACTTGCAATCGGTGATATCGGACACAACGATTCAATTGCAAGAACAAGAGGTGTTCGTAAAGCTCTTGGAACAGGCGTAGACAAGAGCGGCGAGATTGACAGTGCTCCGGCAGGAACAAACTCAGACGGAAAAGCAGCTGAGGTTCAGGACGGCAAGATTACTGTAAACGGCAAAGACTATGTAGTAAGAGAGCTTGCTTCACAGGAGATGAAGAACTCAGCAGGAGCTACATGGGATGCAGCTACAGCAGGAAATGCAATCGGAACATGGTCATCATCATTTGGCGAGTCAATCGACGTAGTTGTTTCTAACAACGATGGAATGGGAATGTCAATGTTCAATGCATGGTCAAAGGACAACAAGGTTCCAACATTCGGATACGATGCCAACAGTGATGCAGTAGCAGCTATCGCAGAGGGCTATGGCGGAACAATCAGCCAGCATGCTGACGTTCAGGCTTACCTCACACTTCGTGTACTTAGAAACGCACTCGATGGTGTAGATATTGATACAGGTATCGGCACAGAGGATGATGCAGGAAACGTATTAAGCGATGATGTATATGTTTACAAGGATGATGAGAGATCTTACTACGCATTAAACGTAGCAGTTACAGCAGATAACTACAAGGATTTCACAGATTCAACAGTTGTATGGGCACCTGTTTCAAAACAGCTTGATTCAGGAAAGCACCCTACAAAGAAGGTATGGCTGAATATCTACAATGCTTCAGATAACTTCTTAAGCTCTACATATCAGCCACTCTTACAGAAGTATGATGATCTCTTAAATCTTGATGTTGAGTACATCGGTGGTGATGGACAGACAGAGTCTAATATCACAAACAGACTTGGAAATCCAAGCCAGTACGATGCATTCGCAATCAACATGGTTAAGACAGATAATGCAGCTTCTTATACAGCTCTTTTGAACCAGTAAAAGTATTTAAAGCACTTAGTTGGGGAGGGAAAAATCTCTCCCCAAAATAAAGTGTATACAGACGACAGCAAATATAGAGTTAGGAGCAGGAAGTATGGGCGATAAGAATAATGAAAACATCTTATCGATTCGTGGCATGAGCAAGTCATTTGGACGAAACAGGGTTCTTGACCACATCAATTTAGATGTGAAAAAAGGTACTGTAATGGGTCTCATGGGGGAGAACGGAGCCGGTAAGTCGACAATGATGAAATGTCTTTTTGGTACATACCAGAAGGACGAGGGAACTATATATCTGGACGGAAAAGAGGTAAGCTTTTCAGGTCCTAAGGATGCACTGGAAAATGGAATAGCGATGGTGCATCAGGAGTTGAACCAGTGTCTTGAGAGAAATGTCGTAGACAATCTGTTTCTCGGAAGATATCCGGTCAATTCATTTGGTATGATTGATGAAGGACGCATGAAAAAAGAAGCGTCTGAATTATTCAGAAAGCTGGGAATGACAGTTAATCTCGAGCAGCCGATGAAAAACATGTCAGTATCACAGCGACAGATGTGTGAGATTGCAAAGGCAATATCATACAACTCAAAGGTTATAGTATTGGATGAGCCTACATCATCACTTACGGTACAGGAGGTTGAAAAGCTGTTCCAGATGATGAGGATGCTTCGTGACCAGGGTATTTCACTTATCTATATTTCTCACAAGATGGATGAGATTTTTGAGATTTGTGATGAGATTTCGGTTCTTAGAGATGGAAATCTGGTCATGACAAAGAGCACAAAAGAAACAAATATGAATGAACTGATTGCAGCGATGGTTGGACGAGTACTGGAGAACAGATTCCCTCCAGTAGACAACAAACCAAAGGATGTAATCTTGTCAATACAGCATCTTTCGACAAAGTACGAGCCACATCTGCAGGACATCACATTTGATGTGCATGAGGGGGAGATATTTGGACTATACGGACTTGTCGGAGCAGGTCGTACAGAGCTTCTTGAGACGATTTTCGGAATCAGGACAAGAGCTGCGGGACGAGTATATTTTAAGAACCAGCTTATGAATTTCACCTGTGCAAAGGAGGCTATGGACTATGGCTTCGCACTTATCACAGAGGAAAGAAAAGCAAATGGACTTTTCCTTAAGGGAAATCTCACCTTTAACACAACAATCGCAAATCTCGGTTCTTATAAGAATGGACCGGCACTTTCAGACAGCAAGATGACAAAGGCCACCTCTGATGAGATAAAGATTATGCACACAAAGTGTATGGGACCGGAGGATATGATTTCGGCTCTGTCAGGAGGAAACCAGCAGAAGGTTATCTTTGGTAAATGGCTTGAAAGAGGACCGCAGATATTCATGATGGATGAGCCTACAAGAGGTATCGATGTAGGTGCCAAATATGAGATTTACGAGCTGATAATCAATATGGCAAAGCAGGGTAAGACAGTCATTGTAGTTTCATCTGAGATGCCTGAGATCCTTGGTATAACAAATCGTATCGGAGTCATGTCAAACGGACGACTCTCAGGAATTGTCAATACAAAGGAAACCAATCAGGAAGAGCTGCTGAGACTCAGTGCAAAGTACCTATAATAAAGGGAGAAGACGGATATGGCTAATAGTAAGATTTTAACGGCTGAGCAGGAGCGTGCTCTGCGCCAGCCTATCGACGAATATGTTGGTGGAATACAAAAAGAAATTGATGCACTCAGAAAAGACGGAACTACAAAGGTTGTAGAGTGTCAGTCAGCGATAGCAGGCATCAAGAGAGATAAAACTCTTTCAAAGGGCGAGAAAGAGTCAGAAATAGCAGCCTGCGAGAAAGAGCTTGCAAAGGCAAAGGCTGTTGAGGCAAAGAACAAGGATGAGATTTCAAAGCTCATCGCCAAGGCTGAAAGCTATTTAAAGGAAAATTTTGATTCAAAGTATTACAATGCCGTTAAGGCAAGCTGTGAGGCGGAAAAGGCAGAGGCGCTTGCTGCTCATAATGAGAGAATGGCAGAGCTTGATAAAAAGCACAAGGCTGCTCTTGCAAAGACATCAGACAGCACCGAGATAAAGGAAGAAAACTACGTACACAAGAATCGTATTTCAAATGAGAAGCTTGAACTCGAGAAAGAGTATCAGACGATCAAGGACAAAAAGCATGAGGCATATAGCTACAAGTATCACTTGATTGATATGCTTCGTCTTTCAAAGTTCACATTTATGGAGAAAAGAGCTCAGAAATGGGAGAATTACAAGTATACATTCAATAAGAGAAACTTCCTGTTACAGAATGGTCTCTATATTGCGATTATACTTATATTCATAGCACTTTGTGTCATAACACCGATAAAGAAGGGTACACCTCTTCTGACATACAACAACATACTGAATATTCTTCAGCAGGCTTCACCGAGAATGTTCTTAGCACTTGGTGTTGCAGGACTTATCCTCTTAACAGGAACGGATCTTTCTGTTGGACGAATGGTTGGTATGGGTATGACAACAGCCACAATCATCATGCATCAGGGTATCAATACAGGCTCTGTATTCGGTCATATATTTGACTTTACAGGAGTACCTACAGGTGCAAGAGTGGTTATCGCATTAATTGCATGTATCGTGCTTTGTACATTCTTCACAAGTATTGCAGGATTTTTTACAGCGAAGTTTAAGATGCATCCGTTTATTTCAACCATGGCCAACATGCTTGTTATCTTCGGTATCGTAACATATGCTACAAAGGGAGTTTCATTCGGTGCTATTGAGCCGGTTATTCCTAACATGATTATTCCAAAGGTAAATGGTTTCCCAACCATCATCATCTGGGCAGTAGCAGCAATCGCAATTGTATGGTTTATCTGGAACAAGACAACATTTGGTAAAAACCTCTACGCAGTAGGAGGAAACCCGGAGGCAGCAGCAGTTTCAGGTATCTCAGTATTTGCAGTAACTCTCGGCGCATTCGTTATGGCTGGTATCCTTTATGGATTTGGCTCATGGCTTGAGTGTGCAAGAATGGTTGGTTCAGGTTCAGCAGCTTATGGACAGGGCTGGGACATGGACGCAATCGCAGCCTGTGTAGTTGGTGGTGTATCATTCACAGGTGGTATCGGTAAGATATCAGGTGTTGTAACCGGTGTATGTATCTTCACAGCACTCACATACTCTCTTACAATCCTTGGTATTGATACAAACCTTCAGTTCGTATTCTCAGGAATTATCATTCTTGTAGCAGTTACACTTGACTGTCTGAAATACGTTCAGAAGAAATAATATCGCAAGAAAAATTCTTTTTCATACTTCCAAAATGATTAGCAGAGATGTCAGGGTGACATCTCTGCTTTTTGCTTTAACAGTTACACTTTTGTTTATATAAAGCTACAAAAGAATTTATCAGATGTGGTATAATATAGTATAAACAGAGTAACTATTCAGAATAGTTACCCGGTATAGCAGGGAGAAGAAATAAAATGTATACATTATTACTGGTTGATGACGAAGAGGATGTAATAGAGGTAATAGAGAGAAAGGTATCATGGGAGCAGATTGGTTTTCATGTGGTAGGACATGCGGGAAATGGCTTCAAGGCGCTTGAGATGATGGAGGACATGCAGCCGGATGTTGTGATGACTGACATACGTATGCCTTACATGGACGGACTTGAGCTGTGCAGTAACATCAGGCAGAGGTTTCCTGCGACGAAGCTCTTGCTTTTCACAGGCTTCGACGATTTTGAGTATGCAAAGGAGGCTGTGCATCTCGAGATAGAGGAGTACATTCTAAAGCCACTCAATCTGGCTGAAATCACGGAGGTATTCAAAAAGCTTAAGACAAAGCTGGATGATGAGCTGAATGAGAAGAAAAACACAGACATATTGAAGCAGTATTATGCAGCATCGCTGCCTGTTTTGCAGTCAAATTTTTACACGACACTTATCGAGGGACGCATACCGGAAAATGAGCTGGGCAGGTACATGAGTGACTATAAGATTAGCCTTGAGGGACCATATTACTGCTGTATTATCATACATACCTCCGCAAGTCAGATGCCGCAGGGCATGGATATCAGACTGCTTACAGTGTCAGTAGAGAGACAGGCACAGGCTGATTTAAAGGAGCGCTGGAATGGCAGGATTTTTAACTATCTCGGTGATACGGTAATGATAGCCCAGCTTGTGCAGCAGGAGGATATCTCTGAGCTGACAGATGAGTGTGACAGATTTTGCAAATATGTAAATCATGTAATGGGAGCAAAGGTAACTGTCGGAATCGGGCAGGTGTGTGAAGGTATACAAGAGCTGGTTAGCTCTTATCAGAGTGCGAGGGAGGCAGTATCCTACAGGGTGCTTTATGGCAGCAACAGGGCAATAAACATGACAGAGGTTGAGCCACAGCGACGTATATCAAAGGATGGCGATGAGGGAAATGAGCTGTCATATTTATTTAAAATGATTTGTATCGGCAAGATAGAGGATGTGGGACAGGCTGTTGAAGCGTATATGCAGCACAATTTTATGTCGCAGCAGTCACTTGAGAACTACCATGTGGCAGTAATGGAGCTGATCAGTGAGCTTTATCACTTCATGAGCAATAATGAGCTAAATGCGCAGGAAATATCTGGAAGTGTAGGCAGGCTTTATAATGAGCTCTCCAATTTTGAGCCGGTAGTGCTCAAGCAGTGGCTTTTGGATTTTTCAAGCAGGCTGCATGATGATATGGCTGATGCCAGATACAACTCCAAGAAGTCACTCATAGACAGTGCAAAGGATTATGTGCACAGGAATTACAGAAGTATGGACCTTGGACTTGACGATACATGTAAGGAATTAGGAGTATCTAACTCGTATTTTTCAAGTCTGTTCAAGAAGGAAACCGGCAGCTCGTTTGTGGAGTATCTGACTGATTACAGAATGGACAAGGCTGCCAGAATGCTTGTGGAGACAGACGACAAGAGCTATGTCATAGCCCAGAATGTAGGCTATGCGGATCCGAACTATTTCAGTTATGTTTTTAAGAGAAAGTATGGGGTTTCCCCATCCAGGTACAGGACAGAGAAGAATAAGGTATAAACCAGGCAATATACAATCCATAATAATGCTCTCATTCTCACTGCTGTCGCTTGCAATAATGCTTGTCACAGTTGTGGTGATGTATATAAAATTTGCCGATGCATCGCAGGACAGTATCATAGAGAGCAATCATAAGGTGATGGACCAGACAATAGACAGTGTGGAAAGCTATCTGGTCAATATGAGGCAGGTTTCGGATGCGGCGTATTATTATGTAATAAAGGAGAATGATATTTTAAAGCAGTCTGACAGCATACACGATGGCATGAGTCTGCTCTATGAGTCAAACAAGGAATATCTGCGCAGTATTGCCATGTATAATCAGTATGGAAGCCTTATAGCTGCAGAGCCTGTCGTGTCCCAGAAGGAGGACCCGGATGTGACAAAACAGGACTGGTTCATAGAAGCTATGGAGCGCATGGAAAATATACATTTTTCAACACCTCATGTACAGAATCTGTTTGAC
>OHHC01000771.1_pt1 | contig 11430 bp, 6 predicted proteins | sample 1606381 | NCBI WGS metagenome assembly OHHC01 (sample SAMEA3879581, study PRJEB24766) | human gut metagenome | biome: human-associated habitat; feature: feces | place: USA | collected 1985/1987 | reverse complement strand
CGCCGAGGCCTTTGAAGAACAGGTAAAGCGGTGCCAGCAGATCCTTGAACATCTGCGCCGCACCGGGAAAGCTCTTCCATGGCAATGGAAGCAGACGGTCCGCCGATTCCGGTGGAAGTCACACTCACCCTGACGCCATCTAACGTTCCGGTGTAAGTCGTAAATTCCCGGTTATCTGCCACCTGCTTTGCATCCGTTAAAAATTCCGCAATCTTTGCACATCGTTTGGGATCTCCCGGCAGGATCACATACTTACCTATGTCCTGCGGTCCCACGCCTGTGTGATACTGTCTGCCTGAGCCTTCTGTATAATCAACCATAAAAATGCCCTCCTCATATAAGTACATTGTAACATTTACAGCCGTTATTTCAACACTTTTGCAAACAGATCTGCAAGTGGTTCCATCGCATTTTTTGCTTCCTCAAACGTATTCGTCTGTGCGCCCACTTCCACCAGCATGCTCTTCGGGCAGAAATGCATATTAAAGCGGTACCCTTTTAGATAAATTCGCCTTGTAAAATCCGGATAATATTCCGCAGCGGCAAGCTGCATCTGAAACGAAAACGCCAGATTATCGGAAATATACGGATTTTTTAAATACGGAATATCCCCGGAAGCCGTTGTTCTGCTCAGTCCGTTAAAAAACATGATCTTTGCCATCTTTTTTCCGTTTTGCGTTGTCACCAGACGCGTGTTTTCTCCCACGCCGTCTCTATGTAAATCGATCACTACCTGAATCGATGGATTATCATTTATGATTTTCTGAATCGACGGGGCTGCCTTGGAATATGCATGATCCCGGTCGCCCACATCGTATTCTCCTTTATGATGCATGACTTGAAATCCTTCCTCTTCCAACAATTCCGTCAGATAATCTCCCACTCCGACAACACCCGTTTTTTCATCTTTTGAATCGGCATACCGTTCCTGGGAATGGGTATGATAAATTAAAATCTGCGGGCCGTCCACCGACTGGTCAATCCTTAGATCCGGTTTCATCAGCTTATCCACGTCCAGCTGATTTTTCCCGATGGTCGTTGTATTATCAACCTGATAAAAGGTCTGTCTCAGATAATCAAAATCCTGCAGTTTTTTGCGGTTGACAGAAACTTTTTTCCCGGAGTTTCTTTTTTTTTCTCCGGCTTTTTGGACTCTTTTTGTGTCGGAGTCTCGTCCACATTCTGACTTTCCTGCTGCACTGGCTGTTGCGTTACCGCCTTTTCATTTTCCGCAATGATCTGCTTTGCCTGTTCGTTTTCCTCTGCTGCCTGATTCTCATAATACGCCAGGTTTTCCTCCTGTGATTCATACCACAGCCGCTGCTCGTTTTGTGCAATTGCCGGATACATGGAAGCCGTCACATCCCGGTATATATTCGGAATTCCTTCCTCCTGCGCCCCCAGTACCCCCGGCACATAAAGATTAAGCACTCCGTTATAAAATTTCAGGGACAGATTCTGCCCCAGAAACTGCACCAGTCCGCCACCCCAGCAATACGCAAAAGCACAGACCAGCACAAAATCTATCGTCACCAGAAAAAGAAGCAATCGTCTCCTCACCCTATCACCACCTTGAGAGAATTATATGCCTTTTCTTTTGTCCCTATTCCTCTTTATCTCCCAGAAGCGCAATATTGAGTCCCTCCGAAATCAGAAAACTTAAATTTTTGATCGAGTCATCAATGTTTTTCGGTGTGACAAAAAGACCATTCAGCTGTGGCGAGAGCAGTTCCCTTGCCAGTTCCTGCCGCTCCCTCTCATCCAGCTTCTGCAGATCCGAAAGCGATAATGCGGAAATAAATTCCGTCATGGCATCCGAGACAATCGTTGCCGCATCCACGACCGTCGGCACACCGAGAGAAATCACGGGAACGCCCACACTTTTGCGGTTGATGGCATTGCGGTGATTGCCGATTCCGCTTCCCGGCGTGATTCCCGTATCCGTCAGCTGGATCGTCCGTCCCAGCCGCCGGATGCTTCTTGCCGCCAACGCATCGACCGTGATCAGAAAATCCGGTTTCGTCTCTTTTACCACACCCTTTAAGATCTCCACACATTCCATACCGGTCTGCGCCATAACCCCCGGCACGATTCCGCTGACTTTTCCCACATCTTCTCTCTGGAATGCGTACTTTCCGAATTCATTCAGGATGTGGCGGGTGATAAATAAATTATCCACCACTCTCGGTCCCAGCGCATCGGGCGTCACTTCCCGGTTGCCCAGTCCGACAACCAGTGCCGCGACTTCCAGCCCCTTTTTTAAATTTTTTTCAATCTCTTTTCCCGGCAGAAGATTCCGCATGATCTTTGCCAGCTCCAAAGAAATATCCCTGTGGTATCCGGCATCTTCCTCGATCATCTCCGGCGCCTCGATCGTAATGTACGTCCCCTTTGGCCTTCCCATCGCAACGGATGCATTCTCAGTCTCGATCATCACGGTACTGACAATCACTCCATTTTCCCGCCGTTCTTCCAGAACACGGATGCCGCGCATATCTGCCTGGTCTTCTTGCAGCCGCTCCTGTGATTCGAGTGCCAGATCCGTACGGATCGGATAACTATTTTCCAACATGCCTCTTCCTCCCCTTTTACCATATGCATTTTTGCAGAAATGGTTTCTGGAGATAGTATGTACGGCATAGATTTTTTTATGCCTGAAATTAAAAACCGCAGGGACATTCGTCCCTGCGGTTTATCTGTATTCCTCTGTTTCCGGATCAATTATTTACCAGCGTAAAGAGTTACTAACTTCTTTAAGTGGTCATACTCATCCTTAGAGTTCTTCTCAGCCTTTGCAAATAACTCAGCAGCTCTCTCTGGGTTGAACTTAGCAAGAGATGCATAACGGTTCTCACCCTTTAAGAATGCCTGATAATCGCCTGTAGGCTCCTTGCTGTCTAATGAGAATGCATCTTTGCCTTCTGCAGCAAGTGTTGGGTTGTAACGGAAGTTGAACCAGTATCCAGACTCAACAGCTAACTTCTCCTCGGTCTGAGCCTTGCTCATACCCTTCTTGATACCATGGTTGATACATGGAGCGTAAGCAATGATCAGTGATGGTCCCGGATAAGCCTCTGCCTCTGCAAGAGCCTTAACACACTGATTCATATCAGCACCCATAGAGATGTGTGCTACATATACATAACCATAGCTCATTGCGATACCGGCAAGATCCTTCTTCTTTGTCTCTTTACCACCGGCAGCGAACTGTGCGATCGCACCTGTAGGAGTAGACTTAGAAGACTGTCCACCTGTATTTGAGTAAACCTCAGTATCGAATACCATTACGTTGATATCCTTACCGGATGCTAATACATGGTCTACACCACCGAATCCGATGTCGTATGCCCATCCATCACCACCGAAGATCCACTGAGACTTCTTAGCGAGGAAATCCTTCTCTTTTAATACATTCTTGGAAGCATCGCATCCGCAAGCCTCTAATGCTGCTACTAACTTCTCTGTAGCTGGTCCGTTCTCGATACCGGAAGCGAATGTATCATTCCACTCCTTGATGGCATCCTTAACATCAGCCTTATCTGTGTTAGCTGCGATCTCATCCAACTCGTTCTTTAATCTGTCACGGATTGCTCTCTGAGCAAGTAACATACCATAACCAAACTCTGCTGCATCTTCGAACAGTGAGTTAGACCATGCAGGACCATGACCCTTCTTGTTTGTTGTATAAGGTGTAGAAGGTGAAGAGTTTGCCCAGATAGAAGAACATCCAGTTGCATTTGCAATGTACATTCTATCACCGAATAACTGGGTAATTAACTTAGCGTAAGGTGTCTCACCACATCCACCACAAGCTCCGGAGAACTCAAGTAATGGCTGACGGAACTGAGATCCCTTAACAGAGTTAAGTTTGAATTTCTCGATAACATCTTCCTTATCCTCAAGAGATACTGCGTAATCGAAGTACTTCTGCTCATCCTCATGTGCCTCGAATCCGGTCATTGTGATAGCCTGTACCTTATCAGGACATACGTTTACACAAGAACCACATCCTGTACAGTCGAATGCGGAAACAACGATTGCGAACTTGTAACCTGGCATCTGGTTGAGATCCTTCATCTGCATTCCTTCCGGAGCCTTAGCTGCCTCAGCCTCTGTCATAGCGACTGGACGGATTGCTGCATGAGGACATACATAAGAACACTGGTTACACTCGATACACTTGGTAGCATCCCATACAGGAACGTCTGTTGCAACACCACGCTTCTCGTATGCTGCTGTACCGGATGGAGTCCAGCCTGTCTCGTATTTCTTAACAACAGATACAGGAATTGTGTTACCCTGCTGTCCGTTGACTTTCTGCTGAATATCCTTAACGAAGTCAACAACTTCCTTGTTGTCTCCCTTAACTTCTACAGAGTAATCATCATCTGTGCAGTTCTTCCAGCTCTCTGGAACATCTACCTTAACGTATGCTGTAGCACCGGCATCGATTGCGTCGTGGTTCATCTTAACGACATCGTCACCCTTCTTAGCATAAGATCTTGTAGCTGCGTCCTTCATAAGCTTGATAACTTCCTCTTCCGGAATCAGCTTTGTCAGAGAGAAGAATGCTGACTGAAGTACAGTGTTGATACGGTTTCCAAGACCGATCTCTTTACCGATCTTTACACCGTCGATGATGTAGAAGTTGATGTTGTTCTCTGCGATGTATCTCTTTACCTGACCCGGTAACTTCTCATCCAGTTCATCAACTGTCCACTGTGTATTGAACAGGAATGTACCGCCCGGTACCAGATCCTGAACCATGTTGTACTTGTAGATGTATGCTGTACAGTGACATGCTACGAAGTTTGCCTGAGAGATCAGGTATGTGGAACGGATTGGAGAATGTCCAAAACGTAAGTGGGAAATTGTAACACCACCGGACTTCTTGGAGTCATAATCAAAGTATGCCTGAGCGTACATATCTGTGTTGTCACCAATGATCTTGATGGAGTTCTTGTTGGCACCTACTGTACCATCTGCACCAAGACCCCAGAACTTACAGTTTGTAGTTCCTTCCGGAGTAGTAACAGGATTTTCCTTAACTTCCAGAGAAAGATTTGTAACATCATCAGTAATACCGATTGTAAATCTTGGCTTCTCTGTATTGTTGTATACTGCAATGATCTGTCCAGGAGTAGTATCCTTAGATCCTAATCCGTAACGTCCGCTTGTAATTGTAACCTGATCGAACTTAGATCCCTTTAATGCAGCAACTACATCTAAGTATAATGGCTCACCAAGAGAACCTGGCTCTTTTGTTCTGTCTAATACTGCAATTCTCTTAACAGTATCCGGAATAGCCTCGATTAAAGCTTCCTTTACGAATGGTCTGTAAAGACGAACCTTAACAACACCGACCTTCTCGCCCTTTGCCATTAAGTAATCGATGGTCTCATCGATTGTCTCACATACAGAACCCATAGCAATGATGACACGGTCAGCATCAGCAGCTCCGTAGTAGTTGAACAGCTTGTAGTCTGTGCCGATCTTGGCATTTACCTTGTCCATATATTCCTGTACGATTGCAGGCAGCTCGTCGTATGTAGAGTTGCAAGCTTCTCTTGACTGGAAGAAGATGTCAGGGTTCTGTGCAGATCCCATTTCTACCGGATGATTTGGATTTAATGCATTCTTACGGAAAGCATCAACTGCATCCATATCTACCATATCTTTCAGATCTTCATAATCCCATGTCTCGATCTTCTGAATTTCGTGAGATGTACGGAATCCATCGAAGAAGTTGATGAATGGAATTCTTCCCTTGATTGCTGCGCAATGAGCAACCGGAGTTAAGTCCATAACTTCCTGTACGGATGACTCACAAAGCATTGCAACACCTGTCTGACGGCAAGCATATACATCAGAGTGATCACCGAAGATGTTCAGTGCATGTGTAGCAACACAACGAGCGGATACGTTGAATACGCCCGGAAGTCTCTCACCAGCTACTTTGTACAGGTTCGGGATCATAAGTAACAGACCCTGGGATGCTGTGTAAGTAGTTGTTAATGCACCAGCTGCAAGAGATCCGTGTACAGTACCGGCTGCACCAGCCTCAGACTGCATTTCTGTAACCTGAACGGTCTGTCCGAAAATGTTCTTACGACCAGCGGTTGCCCACTCATCTGTAGCCTCAGCCATAACAGATGAAGGAGTAATAGGATAGATTGCTGCAACATCAGTAAACGCATAAGAAGCGTGTGCTGCTGCATGGTTTCCATCCATGGTTTTCATTGAACGTTTCATGAATTAGTCCTCCTATTTTTAATTAAAGTTCAAACATAAAAAACATTGAATCAGAATGTCTTCTAACTAAATAATATAGGATGAATGCACCCAAAAATCAAGCGATAGCGACAGCATTTCTTGTTTTTTTACAAATACATCTTTTCAAAGTCGCCAATCGGAACCGGACAATTGCATAAATATCCCTGTCCGCAGGTGAATCCACCTTCTTTGAGGAACTGCTCCTGTTCCTCCGTTTCCACCCCCTCTATAATAATATCTTTCTGTAAAATCTTTACCATACGGCCGATTTCGTAAAGAAGATTTTTCTTTTGTTCCGTCATGCCTTTATTAATAAAACTTTTGTCAATTTTTATGACGTCTGCAGGCATGTCTGCAAGTACGGAAAGTGAAGAATATCCTGTTCCGAAATCATCAATTGCCACACGGAATCCAATCTCGTGCAGCCGGTTCATACACTTTTCAAGGACTGCTACATTTTTTACAAGTACGCCCTCTGTCACCTCAATTTCTATATACTCCGGACGGACACTGTATTTGGAAAGCACATGCTGGATACGGTTTAAAAATTCCTCTCCGTCCGACTCAAAATGACGCCCGGAAAAATTGGTTGAAATCACAATTTTTCTCCGGTGCTGCTTGTCCCATTTTTCGAGAGTTTTTAACACTTCCTCATAAATATAAAAATCAAGCTCTGTGATATATCCTATTTTTTCGAGAGAATCAATAAACATTCCCGGCGGAAGAATCTTTCCATCCGGACGTTTCCATCGTGCCAGTGCTTCTGCCCCATAAACACTCCGGTCACGTAAAATAAACTTTGGCTGCAGATACATCTGGAAATCATCCCGGTATAATGCCTCATAAAATTCCCCGACTATTTTTTGCTCCTCGGTACGCTGGATACGCAGGGAAGGATTATACAGGGTAATATCCCTCTTCCCGGTATTTTTTGCATTTTTCCATGCAAGATTGGCATTTTCGATCGCAAACTCGATGTCCATTTTATTGTCTTCCAGAATATATACCCCTGCCGATATCCCCATTCCACTGTTTGGATACCTGTGATTCTGCATATTGGTAAATCTTTTATTTCTGCTGTGCAGACGATCGATCATTTTTTCCTGACTTTCATCTGCAATCAGAAGCAGAAAAAAATCCGAATACAAACGGCAGCCTGCACGGAAATACTCCTGCACAAAGATATCCTGCGCAAACATTTTAAGGACACTGTCCCCTACTTTATAGCCATAATTTTCATTGATATATCCAAAATTATTGATATCCATATACTCAATGGCATATACTTCATCCGGCTTGGAATGTGCCAGAATTTCAACCACCGCTTCACGGAATGCCTCCTGATTGTACAGCCCTGTCAGCGGATCTTTTTTCTGGATGGAACTGATCTGTTCCCGGCTTTCCGTGACCCGATAGCGCAGGGACACAAAAATAGCCATCATACGGGTCAGTTCCTGAAAAATTTCCAACTCTCCCGGCTGCCACTGCCGTTCTTCGTCCAGTGACACATAAATTACTTCCCCTGTACAGCCCCCAACATATTCAAATTTTCCAACCACAGCAGAAAACGGAGCGTTTTCGTTGTATGTATCCGTTGACTTAAGATAATTTCCCATCCCCGTTGCAAAATTGCTCCGCGAATTTTTAACTATCATATACTCCCCTGGCTGTAGTTCCTTTAGTGAAGGACTTTTCTTTGGAAACGCACTTTTCCCATAAAAAGAGAAATTATTTCCAAAATAATTGGTCATGACCATTCCGTCATTTTCGGTGTTATCCTCAAATACCATAACAAGATCCAGCTGGTATCTTTCCGTAATCCTGTTTAAAAGCATATTCAGCGACCCGTCTATATTTTTGGCGTGCGCCATAAGACTGATGGAAAATGCAAGGAATTCACGGTCTTCTGCGCCCATGTTTTCCCGCCGCTCAATGTTTTTGATTCCGTTTCTGATCATTCCCACATCTTTTGCACCGGCAATCTCATATCCATTTTTGCCCCCCTGCTTGGTACGGTACATGGCATGATCCGCTTTTTCAAACAGGGAACTGTATGTATTTCCATCCCCACCGTTACAGGCGGCCAGACCAATACTTGCCGAGATCCTGTAGTGAATGGAGCCCCCCGTATAAACTTTGCAGAGTGCTTCTCCAAGATTTCCGGCACGTTCCTTTGCCTTCTCGAGTGTTGTATTCTTCATCAGCACAAGGAATTCATCCCCACCGACCCTTCCGGTCAGATCATTGTTGCGGAAAAAGGATTTGATGATATTTGCAACATCTACGATTACGGTATCACCGAATGTATGCCCGAAATTATCATTGACACCTTTAAAATTATCAATATCAATCAGAAACAATACATGGGTTCCGTCTTCTGCTCCTTCCAGAAATGCATCGGTCTCCCTTTGGATTTCCAGCTTGTTGAGCAGTTTCGTCAGCGGATCTCTCCGCACTTCTTCCTGAAGATTCTTATCTTCATCAATATTAAAACTTCTTCCGATAATCCGGGTGATCCGTCCATTATGGTCTGCAATGCTCTTGTAATAAGTTCTAAACCAGAGATATTTCGGTGTCTCATTTTCCGTATGGATATTAAACCTTGTATCCATACTTCCGGTTTTTTCCTCTGTGGCAGCTTCTTTCATAGCCTTCAGAAAAAGCTCCTGATCCGGTGGACAGAGTGTCAGAACTTCTTCATCCACCGGAAAATATTGTTCGGAATAATCGTATTGTCCCCTCAGTTCCATCAGCCGGTACGAGCGCAGCATCGTCCAGTTTTCCACATCCAGATCAAACGGATATTCCAAAGACAGCTGTTCCATCAGCTCATATTTCTGGTTCAACAGTTTCTGATGTTCTTCCCGTCTTTTTTCCTCATCAATATCCCATAAAAATAAAACCACATATGGTTTTACATCGTAATGTGCCAGAACACTGCACCGCATCTCCACCCACCGGGTTTTCCCATCGGGGCGTACGATACGAAGCTGCATTTTTCCGTTGTCATGTGTCCGGACAACATTTTCCAATACACTGACCAGATTTGCATAATCTTCGTCATATACCATTTTTTGTGGTCTGGTTTCCCGCAGTTCCTTTTCCGTGTATCCAAGTACATCCGTAAACTCTGCGTTTGCCTCTTCCACTCTCCAGTCTGCCCCACAACTGACAATTGCAACTGCGACAGGCAGATCCAACTGTATAAATTCCCTATAATCCATAGCTTTGCCCCAATTTCGTTCAATTCTTTCTCCATTATATCATTATTTCTATACATTTCCAACAAGAAAGCGTTTTTCTTCTTGAAATATATCCCATGTCATGTTTATAATAGAATTTGTGATTTTATCATAGACATATTAAGTAAAGCAATGAGGTTTTCGTATGATTAGTGCAAATAACATTACTTTAAGATTAGGCAAAAAAGCCCTTTTCGAAGATGTAAACGTAAAGTTTACCGAGGGGAACTGTTACGGTTTGATCGGTGCAAACGGTGCCGGCAAATCTACCTTTTTAAAAATTTTATCTGGGCAGTTAGAGCCAACCAGCGGTGACATTGTCATCACACCGGGACAGCGTCTGTCATTCCTGCAGCAGGATCACTTCAAGTATGATGAGTATACCGTACTTGACACGGTCATCATGGGAAATAAACGGCTGTATGACATCATGAAAGAAAAAGATGCTATCTACATGAAAGAAGATTTTTCCGACGAAGACGGTATCCGCGCCAGTGAACTCGAAGCAGAATTTGCAGACATGGACGGCTGGAATGCTGAATCCGATGCTGCCACTCTGTTAAACGGTCTTGGAATTCCGACCGAGGATCACTACACACAGATGGCAGACCTGCCGGGTGCCGCAAAAGTCAAAGTACTTCTTGCACAGGCACTGTTCGGCAACCCGGACATTCTTCTTCTCGATGAGCCGACCAACCACCTGGATCTTGATGCCATCGCATGGTTAGAAGAATTCCTGATCAACTTTGAAAACACGGTTATCGTGGTTTCCCATGACCGTTATTTCTTAAACAAAGTCTGCACCAACATTGCAGACATGGATTACGGCAAAATCCAGCTGTATGCCGGAAACTACGATTTCTGGTATGAATCCAGCCAGCTTCTTGTCCGTCAGATGAAAGAAGCCAACAAGAAGAAGGAAGAAAAAATCAAAGAGCTGCAGGAGTTCATCTCCCGCTTCTCTGCAAATGCTTCCAAATCCAAGCAGGCAACTTCCCGTAAGCGTGCCCTGGAAAAAATCCAGCTGGATGACATCCGTCCTTCCAGCCGTAAATATCCGTACATTGATTTCCGTCCAAACCGTGAAATCGGAAATGAAGTTCTGACCGTAGACGGAATCAGTAAAACCATTGACGGTGTGAAAGTTCTTGACAACATTTCCTTTATTGTCGGACACGATGACAAAATCGCCTTTGTCGGTGGAAATGAGCTTGCAAAGACAACATTGTTTAAAATTCTCGCCGGAGAAATGGAACCGGATGAAGGAAATTATAAATGGGGTGTTACCACTTCCCAGGCATATTTCCCTAAGGACAACACTGCAGAGTTTGATAATGACCTTACCATTACAGACTGGCTGACACAGTATTCCGAGATCAAGGACGTAACGTATGTCCGCGGATTCCTCGGAAGAATGCTTTTTGCCGGTGAGGACGGCGTGAAGAAGGTCCGCGTTCTTTCCGGTGGTGAGAAAGTCCGCTGTCTTCTTTCCAAGATGATGATCTCCGGTGCAAACATTCTCATCCTTGATGAGCCAACCAACCACCTCGACATGGAGAGCATCACAGCACTGAACAACGGTCTGATCAAATTCCCGGGTGTTATCCTTTTCACCTCACATGACCATCAGTTCGTACAGACAACAGCCAACCGTATCATGGAAATCCTTCCAAACGGAACCATGATCGACAAGATCACTACTTACGATGAATATCTGGCAAGTGATGAGATGGCTAAGAAACGTCACGTATTCGAGATCAACGAAGAGGACGCTTCCGATAACTAAAAAATAAAATACAGGGTACGGCTAAGCCGTACCCTGTTATTTTATTCTGTCTTCATGATAATATCCGCCAGCTTTCCGCCTGTCACCTTAAGCAGATCAGCAAGGGGAACCTTCAGTGTCAGTCCGATA
>OHHC01000735.1_pt1 | contig 11723 bp, 7 predicted proteins | sample 1606381 | NCBI WGS metagenome assembly OHHC01 (sample SAMEA3879581, study PRJEB24766) | human gut metagenome | biome: human-associated habitat; feature: feces | place: USA | collected 1985/1987 | reverse complement strand
TTTGAGTTGTATACATCCTCGGAAATCGGTTTGGGCGGCGTGGCAAATCAGTTGAATCTGGAAGGCATTAGAAAAATTCCCCGCCAAAATGGTACACTAGAAGATTGGACAGGCCATTTTATCAAATTGATTTTGGATAACCCTGTTTATTACGGGAAAATAGCATATGGAAGAAGGACCAAAGAGAAAGTTAAAGGCACAAAAAATGATTATCAGATGAAAAGAAATGATGACTATATTCTGACAGATGGACAGCACGAGGGGATTGTCAGTGAAGAAGTCTGGGAGAAAGCTCATGCTAAAAGACTTCGGACAGGTGTGAAGCAGCCATCCAAAATTGGACGGGATCGCGTTCATTTATTGTCCGGCTTGCTGAAATGCCCGGTTTGCGGAAGCCCAATGTACACCAATAAACACGCGTGGACCAATAAAGACGGAACATACAAAGAAGTATACTATTATGTATGTAGCCGAAATCGTATGGTCAGAGGTAAACACTGTGAATATAAGGCCATGCTGAAAAAAACCGATATAGAACCGATGGTTATCGAAGCGATTAGAGAGATTGTAAGAAATAAAGAGTATGCTCAAGCAATCAAAAAGCGTATAGGTGTTCAGATTGACACGAAGGCAGTAGACAAAGAACTTGAGGGTTATCGTGCAAAGCTGAAGGAGGTAGATCTAAATAAATCAAGGCTGGAACGAGAAATCGATAATCTTCCTATTGACACCAAGTATCGAGAAAGAAAGCTCCATGACATGACCCTGCGGTTAGATTCCCTTTATGACATCATTGTAGAATTGGAAGAAAAAATTGAGGATGCGATGATGAGGCGGGACGCTATCGCCCAACAGGCCATTACCCTTGAAGGTATTTACAAAATCATGGTGAATTTCGACTGCGTTTATAATATAATAAGCGATGAAGAAAAGAGAGCGGTCGTTACAGCTCTGATTAAGGAAATAGAGCTTTATCGAAACGACGAGTCCGAGTGTCCGCTAAAACGGATTGGATTAAACTTCCCCGTGTTTAAAGATGGTAAGGAAGTTTCGGAACTCTTGTGGGATAAAGGGAATACCGTCGAGACGGTTGTCCTCTTGTCACGGGAAACAAATCCACTGACGGTTGAGGTCAGAATGGAAGTGGAAACCGGCGAGGTCAAGGAGCATCCGACCTATAAGCGAATTCAGGAGTATGTGCAGGAGAAGTACGGCTTCAAAGTTCATACGGCATATATTGCCGAGGTCAAGCGCATGGTCGGACTGGATATGCACAAAGCACCGAATGCGGTAGAGCAGAGAAAGCATGAGTATCATCCTTGCCCGCCTGAAAAGGTTGAGGCAATTAAAGATGCGCTGCGGCACTTTGGCTTAATCTCAGAGTGAGTTTACGGCTAAAAACCCAGCACCACGATAATGGCGTGGTGCTGGGTTTCTCTTTTGTCATGTTTCGGGGCTTTTTTTGAGGATAAAACCGCCTGTGTGCCGTTTGCTTTTCTTTGCCATATTGACACGCTGACCTCTGTTCATCACGGCAACTGTACGTTTTCTGGATAGAAAATGGACACTTTTCTCTGTATAGGGAGAAAGGCAGAGAGGAAAAAGAGGGTGAGCGCAGGCTGTGGGAACGGTGTGTAAACCGTTTTCGGTTTTCCACGGTTTCCATAGCCGCAGCGAGGGAGAAAAGGGAGAGGTGGCTTTCTCGCTCAGGCGGCTTGCCGCCGCTCTTTTGCTCTCCCTTTTCTCCCTGAATATCAGGGATTATTCTGCATCATTGTTCGGCGTAACAGGGCGAAAGTCCTCCTGTACCCCTTCATTAAGGTCAAAGCACATGGTTTTTGCATCGGCAACCCAGAAACCACGCACCTTGTAGCGCTTGCCGGGAATCCAGTCCTCGCCAGTGACAGCGCGAAGCGGGTCAAGCAGATTCTTGTTGGAAATCGTAACAACACCTTTCTGTTCACCTTTCGGCTTGGAGAACTTGAAGCCCTTCGGTTCGTTGCTCTTGCAGGAACGGATCGCAAATACCCTCGCTTTCGCATCCAGCAGACACAAAACGAAGGCGGGATAGCCCAAGTCCTCAAGCACCTTCTTGGTGAAAGTCACGCCATTCTGATTCAGGAACATATCCGGGTAGGCGTTGATGTTGGAGTCGATGGTTTCAAAGTTCAGAGCAGAAAAATCGAAGTTCATAGTAAAAATCCTTTCATTTTATGGTGTTTTGCGCCTCATCCACGATTTTCATAAACTCCTGGCGTTCCATAAAAGACCATCGGGAATCCATGATTAGATAGCCCTTGAAAAGACCATCCTTTACACGGTATGCGACGAAGTGATTGCTCAAACGGCGCAATGTAGCTCGTTTTGCTGTGCTATGCCTCTCTGACAGCAGCATTTGTGCCTTGCTCCAATCCTCTTTTTTGATAATCGCTGTGTGGTGATTTTCCTTGAAATACATATTCAAATCTGTATTTTTGACGGATTTATGGGTGCGGAAATCCTTGGTATAGGTTTTCTGCATCAAGGCATCACCGCAGTATTTCTCGTTTCGGAGGATGCTGCGGACAGTACCGGCAGACCAGAGATCGTTCCCCATTGGAGATTTGATACCCTGCTCTGTCAAAGCGGCGGCGATTTCTGCCGGGGTTGCGCCCTCTAAGCAGCTTTCATAGATGTACTCAACAATTCTTGCCTCGGTCGGCTCAATAACAAGCCGCCCGAAATGATCACGATAGAAGCCAAGCGTATTCTGAACGGAGAACTTGTAGATGCCCTCTGCCATGCGCCAGCGGATACCAGCCTTAATTGCCTCGCTCTTTTGCTGGGACTCCATTTCAGCCAGGGCTGCCAGCAATGAGATCAGCAGATTATTCCGTCCATCGCCGGTATAGGTGATTCCTTCTGTCTCAAATTCAACGGAAACGGGTGGATTCAGCGCAGAAAGCGTTCGCAGATTGTCCAGAATATCCACGATATTTCTACCAAAACGGCTGATGCTTTTGGTGAGAATCAGGTCAATCTTCCCGTCAACTGCGTCGGCAATCATCTTCTGAAAGCCGAGGCGCTTTTCAACAGTAGTCGCGCTGATACCCTCATCTTGATAAATCTCAACCAGCTCCCATTGCGGATTTGCCTCAATCCTCTTGGTGAAATGGTGAATCTGCATATCGAAGCTGCCGACCTGCTGTTCCTCCTGTGTGCTGACGCGGCAATACGCCGCAACACGGAGTTTGGGCGGTTCTTCTGCAAGTTCCCGCCGTTTCTGCGGTGGGATGATAATAACGCCATTTCCACGCTGGTTATAAGAAATCTCGTCCTGCATCTGGCGGCGTTTTTGCTCCCTGCGTTCAGCTCGGCTGCTGGTTTGCCGTTCTGCCTCTATCGCTTTGGGGTCAAGCGGCTTTGCCATATCCTGCCTCCTGCATCAGAATCCGTCTGCGTTTTCTGCTTTGCATCGGCACACCACCTCCTTTGCACGGTTTCCAATTTCATTACTACCACGCTCCCTTTTTGAAAATTATGACAATCCGCATACGCGAGGTAAGCGGAGTAGTCACCCAAAGAAAAAGGCAGCAGAATTGCTCCTGCTGCCCGAATCGGCACTGCTTCTTATCGGGGGTAGATTTTATCGCCCCCTGCAAGTGACGGATATATGGTTATTTGATTTACAATGCCTTAACCGTGTCGATAAACTGGCTCATGCTCACCGCACCCGGCAAGAGGTTTTCCTCATTCTCAAATACCATGTAATAGCGGAAATCCTTGCCCGCTGCTGTGCGCCATGCTTGACCGAGTGCGATTTTCTCCCGGCTGTCATCGTTTTTCAGATGTTCGCCCTTGGTTTCCGCGCAGATGAGCTTGCCGCTTTGGGTCATAATCAGAATATCGGGGTAGTGCTTGATAAAGCCGTTAATTGCAAAGTCTTGACGTGCAATATTTCTGTGCCACCAGCGGACATTCGGCAGGGCGGTCAACTCTACAATCAACTTCTGTTCCAGTTTGTTCATGTCACCGTCCTCTGCTGCATACAGAGAACGGGCATATATGTCGGTATATGTGGCAGGATGGATAGAGGGGCGCAGACGGAAATAGGGCTTGCAGACGATGCGCTCCGTTTCCAGCCACCTTTCAAAGTTTTCTCGATAATGGGATTCCAGTAGCGTTTCAATTTTGGCGCGGATCTTTGCCGCATAGCCCAGCGGGGCTTTCTCCATAGCGGCAAGCTGCGCCTTATCCATATCGCTCACAATGCGGTCTATGTAGGCTTTCAGTTCGGCGGCGTCCACCATGTTCAGCTTGTTAAGCTGATTGAACATCATTTCCTTGCATTGACGTACCCGGCTTTCCGGCGGCAGATTGTTGAACCACTCTTTGAAGTACCGCTGTTCGGCGCTCTCCATCTTGAACACCTTCGGCAAACCGCCGTCCTGCTCCCGCACGTCGATTTCGCGGATTTCATCGTCTGCGGCGGCAAAGTCAATATCGTATGCCTTGCCCTTGAGGGTAAAGCCCTCTGCCAGCATTTCCTTGTCCAGCAGTTCAAAAGAACCGTCCGTAAACAAAGATTGCTCAACTTTCAGGAAAAACTGCGGGATTTGCAGCGTTTCAATATCCTCCCGGAACTGCGGGTTTACTTGGAATGATTTCACTTTATCCCGCACCTCCCACGGAAGATTGTCCATCATCGGGTCATTGTCTGTCTGTTGGATAGCGTCTGTATATGCCTTTTCGACCTCTGCGGCAGCGTCCAGCATGGTGTCGGCTTTCGGGGCAGTTTCAGGCGTTTGTGCCTGTTCTCTGCGCCGCTCCAACTCTGCCCCGATAGATTTCCCATCCAGCCCCGAAAAATCGTCCTCGGCGGTTTCCAAAGGGGGTTCCATTTCAGGACACCCTTGCTGGTCAGGTAAGGTAATTTGTTCCGCTGGCTGTTCGGGAATCTGCGGTTTTGCGGACTGACCGATCCGATAGTCCTTATCGCTGAAGCCCGCGCTGTTCAAGCCCTTGACGATATGCGCCACAGTATTGTTGAAGTCGTTGGAAGAAGTCAGCACATAGGACATATTGAGTGCGCTCTGTGTGTGCTGGCTCGTATGGGGCAGACGGAGAATCCGTCCCAAAATCTGCTCCACGTCAACCTGACTTGTCTTATTGGCAAGAGACGCAAGGATATAGGCAAAGGGGCAATCCCAGCCCTCTTTCAGCGCATTGACCGTGATAATGTATCGAATCGGACAGCTTAGGGACATCAACTCCACATTTTTCAGTTCGTTCACATCAGCGGTACGAATGGCAATTTGCTCGGCGGGAATCCCGGCGTCCACCAGTTTGTCCCGCAGTTTTTCAAAGGTGGTCGCGTCCTCCTTGCCTTTCGGCTGTGCCTGAAACAGCGCGATAGGACGGATATATTTGCCCGTCTTGGTGTACTCCGCGCTTGCGATTTCTTCCAGTTTGTTCCGCAGGTCGATCGCGTCAATCAGTACCTCGGATTGGCTGTCCCGGTTATAGACGATCACGGGCAGCTTTACCATGTGTTCGTTTTTCAGCTGCACCGCGTCCACATAGGAGATGATATTGCTCTCCTTTTTCGGCGTGGCGGTCAAATCCAGCACAAAGCAGGGATTGAAGTTTTCCAGCATTTCAAGGCTCAATTCCGACCGGGCATGGTGGCTCTCGTCCACGATGACAAGCGGGTTAAGCTGGTTGATGATCTGGAACAGTGCGGTTTCATCCGCTTTTTCAATGGGGCTGTCGGGCTTACCCAGCACCTTTGCAAACTCGGCAAGGTTGCTGTTCTCCTGATAGGCTTTCAAGACCTCCTTGCCGCGCCCACGGAACGAATCGTAGGACAGCACCATAACCGACAACTGCTCCGTTACGGCGGTGGGGTTGAAGTTCTGACCGTTCAAAAGCTCCTGCTTGGTGTAGACCTCCACACGCCCGCCGAAATCCACGTCGATTTTTTGACGGTAGGGGTGCTGCGGGTTCTTCAGTGATTTTGCCGTTTGCGTCAAAATCGCGTCCGACGGAACAAGCCACACGACCGCCTTTGTCTTGGTAGCGGGGAGCGCATCAAAGATGGGGCGAACGGCGTTGCAGGCAATAAAGGTCTTGCCGCCGCCTGTCGGCACCTTGAAGCAGAGGTTTGGAACACCGGGTATAACGTTTTGGTATAGCCCTAAAGTCGGGGCTGATTTTTCCTGCCAAAACAGGCGAAACGCCGCTGCGTCACTCTTTGTTTCGTTCAGCAGTTCCAGATAGCGGGTCAAATCCGCTATCACCTTTTTCTGATATGATTTCAGTTCCATACAGCAGCCCTCTTTATCTCGGAATTTCAGGAGGTAAATAAATCGAAATAGCGTCTGAAATTTCATTGCGCATTTTTCCATTGAGAAGCGCCAGTATACTTTTACAGTACTCTTTGTCTACCAATCCAAGGAAATGCCCAATGGAGCTTGTTAAGCCCTTTTCATTAAATACGCTAAGTACTTTAGCATAGTCATCTTCACATAACGCGCCTCTGAATTTTGACTCCTCCTCCGCTTTTGTTTTCTCGTAGTCAATATTCTGTAATGCAGTGTTTAAGCTGTTTTTAGCTTCATCATCATTCTTTTTCGATAGCTCGATGGCGGTTAACTGGTATTTCAAATGCGCAACTACACTTTGGCAAATTTGCCGATCAATTTGATGGGCAAAGCGAGTATGGATAACGTATTCTTTTATTGGGGCAAAGCTTTCATCAGGTGATTGTCCTAAGTGATCCGCTATCAGGCGTATCAGTTCCTCTACCAAAAACAGATTTTCTACCTCTGCGACTTTGAGCGCGTAAATCCCGTCATTCTTATATTTTTCGATTTCATAATCGGATCGGTAATCCCGATCAATAATGCCAAACACTTGACAGTGGTGTAGTGATGGGCTGTTTCGGAAAGCTTTTGTTCTTGAAATAACTTGGGTGCAACTCCCGCAGGCAATCACATAGTAGCTCGGATATAAAATGCTATATAACTGAGTGTCATAGCTGTTCCTTTCTCCTTCAACAAACAATACATTTTTTCGACTGCCTAATATATCAAAGAGTAATTCTTCGGGAAGCTCATGGTCATCAATTATTTCGAGTTTCCAGTGCGTCCCATCAAATTCCTTGATCCATACTTTATCAGACTGCCCATGCGCGGCAGCAAATTGCGTATCATGAGTAATATAAATAAACAGGCAATCTGGTCGATAACTTTCAAGCGCAGACCATAATCTGTTCATAATGGAACGGTGTAAGTGTACCTCCGGCTCATCGATAATAAGCGTTTTATTTGCTGGAACGCAAAGTACTTGGGCAGCTAAATATAGAACTGCACGCTCACCATCGCTCATTTGGTTCGAGTTATACTGAATTTCAGAATCGTCACGAGTCAAAAAAGCTAAGAACTTAGCATCCTCAACTCGTAGCTTTCTCTGCGGAAAAATGGCATTCCATATCTGGGTTAATTTATCAATTGAGGTGAATGGAGGGTCAGGTCTTTCTTCACGGGTGGGTGCTGCTTTGCATTCATTTACAAATTTCTCGTTATCGTTGTTCTTAAGAGCAATTAGCGCAGCTAGTACATTATCAAAGTCATCTATCAGTTTGGTAGTATATTTTCCCCACTCCCAACGGTATCCCTTACCGCGTTTACCCGATTTATCATCTGTTCCATAGAAAACAAAGTCCTCTGCCTGTGAATAGCTTTTGAGTGGGATGTTTTCCCGAAAGTTAAGGTTTCTCTGTGCCCCAATACGGTGGATTTGCTCCATATCCTGCTGCTCGATCCATGCCCCCAGCTTGCTCTTTCCAGATCCATTTGCTCCGATAATGATTACTGCGTTTGAGGTAGTCTCGTGTTCTGTCTTATTTCCATTCTCATCGGGGAGAAAATATGTAAAAGCCATTTGAACTCACCTTCTTTTAGAGTCTGCTAATGTCTCTCGGAATCTTCTTGAATGTGACGCCCATTTTTGCCAGCTTGTCCTCGCTGATGGAACTGCGGTCTGCATAGATCACCGTTCCATCGGCTTTTTCCGTAATGGTGGAGAGGAACGCATAGTCCAGCACCGTCACGCGCTGCGGCTCGTAGTAGAAGTAATAGCCTGTGCTGTTGTGCTTGCCGAGGTAATACGGATTGTCGCCGATAGGTGGGGCGTAGGGCTGCTTGGTTTCCATGAACCAGATGTATTCCCGGATTTTCTCTGGGGCAACCGCTTCATTCAGGCAATCGCCCACAAGCAGCGGTTCGCCCAGATCGTAGAAGCTGAAATTGCCGTCCGTACCCTCTACGGCGTTTTTGCCCTCGCCGTAGCCACGGATTACGCGCTTCACGCGCTCGGCGGTGATGCTGTCGGCGTAGTCCATCATCTCGACAAGAATGAACTTGCGGTGTCCGCCGTCAGCCTTGTTCGCTTTCAAAACCGAGTGCGCCGTTGTACCGGAACCGGCAAATGAATCAAGAATCAGTACGTTTTCACTGCCAGCAACTTTGAGAAGAAAATCCAAAAGGCGTGACGGCTTGGGAGTATCAAACGGTGACCTACCACCAAAAATCGAAATCAATTCTTTTTTTGCTTCATCGGTGTGTCCTGTCTCTGAATATTGCCACAGATTAGTAGGAACGCGCCCGCCAACGTTCTCAAGGTATGTTTTTCTACGAATACCGCCGAGTCCATTTTTTGTGAAGTAGAAGCGGGGCCACTGTCCACGCTTATATACTGCTTGCGCTTTTGCGGATGATTCTGTGAGTGGCTCGGAAAGGACTATTCCCTTAACCCCTTGTCGTACATCTTCATCAGGTATGCCACAAACCTTTGCTCTTTCATGCGCATCGTTCAAATCTCTTAACTCGTAACCACACCACCCACGCATGATTTCTAACATTTGGTCTTGCTGATAACGCCAGCACGCACTACTGCTTGGATAAATCATCTTACCCGTAAACGGGTGTTGAATGGCATATACCATTCCTTGGTGGGTTGCCGCACCGGGAGCAAATGGGTTATCGCTTGTCCACGGCATAATATCATTGTCTGGATTTTTGTATTTTGCATCCATCTCAGCTGTACGGGGTAGTTTGTTCGGGTTCCAATCAGGCAGTTTGCTATACACCACAAGATGTTCTACCTCGTTCACGATACCCTTGGAGTCATTGCGGGTGGAATATGTACGCTGCCAGGAAATATTGGAAACAAAGCAGTTGCTTCCAAAAATCTCATCACAAATCAACTTGAGATTGGCATACTCCGTATCATCAATGCTGATGAAAATAACTCCGTCGTTCGCCAGCAGCTTTTGCAGCAGCTTCAACCGCGGGTACATCATGCACAGCCATTTGTCATGGCGGGTCAGGTCCTCGCCCTCTTTGCCGACAACCTCGCCCAGCCACTTTTTGATCTTCGGGTCGTTGACGTTATCGTTATAAACCCAGCCCTCGTTGCCGGTGTTGTAGGGCGGATCGATATAGATGCACTTGACACGCCCCTCATACCGGGGCAACAGCGCTTTCAGGGCTTCCAGATTATCGCCCCGAATGATCATGTTTTCGCTGCCGTTGTCTTCGTTGTGCTGTCCGTTTTCATCAAAGCTGTACTTGCGCTCCAACACCCGAAACGGCACGTCCTGATGGTGATTGATCACCTTGCTTTTTCCAATCCATTCAAGTGTTGGCATGGGTATCCTCCTTATTGCCGCCAAGAGCTTCATCTATGGTTTCAGCGCGAGAAAGAACTGTTTCTGGCTCTTTGTGAAGCACGTCAAGTAAATCACTTCTCAGTGAGCATCCGGCTAAGATATTCAATTCGTCAAATGATACAACTTGCCGACCGTCCAGATAATTTGCAGTCCGAACAGATGCCCTCGCTATGCTTTTGAGAGAATCCTCCATTTGCCTTGTATCAAGGTTTATATCCGCTGAAATTTTCTCCGTATAAGCACTGAGATAAGTTACCGTTCTTTTGTAGGCAGTAATCTTTTTTGTTCCATCAAATTGATAAGACACAGAAACCTCCACTTTCGGAAATACAGATTGCACTATATTCCTGCCGCATATTGCGACTTTGCCTTGTACAACTTCTTCTGGGTAAAGCTCAAACTCTCCTTTAAAAAGATCGTCAAGATAGAGATTATTTGAACTGCCGTTATTTTTAATTCCCGCTATTCTGATCTCTATATTTTTTGCGGCGGTTTGTCCTGAATTTTTTATGCGTAAGTATAAAATGGAATTGAACTCAACAAGACTCATGCTGAGCTGTGGCTTAATGCTGTCCTTATATTGTTTTTTGCTTTGATGATTTGCCATAAATGCAGCTATTGCAGTAATTGCCGCAATAAGAGCGGATATTGCCGCTACCAACAGAGAAAATTCCTGTATATGGTCGCGAATAAACTCAAAGAGTGCCGTGCGTTCCATGTCCAACTCCTTCTTGAAATATCCTGTAAAGGACCTGTTGTGTGTCGGAAGGACTAAATCTTTGTCCAACGCTGTCATCGTTTGTCGAATCGACGATTTAGGTAGATTCGTGAAAAGAGGTCAGTGCGCCCATTCGCACCCGCGAGGTGGAAATAGACCCCATTATTTCGAGTTAGAGTCGCTATCCGGACTTTGAAGGAAAACGGCGGAAACTCACGGACAATGCGAGAGTTTGCAAACCCTTGAAAAATCAGCATTTTTCCGCCCTTGAAGGTTGAAAATCCCGAAAGCCCAGACAGAGCAAGGAGTTCGAAAGAAATCTGGTTTTGGGGAGAAAAAAGCCCGTTGGGGAGAAGATGGGGAGAACTCGGGGAGAAATCACAGTCCAATGCAGATGATACCTACCGATACCGAACATCAAAATCAAGGTGGTTATCCGCATGACTGAAAGCATGAAATATTACGAATCCATCCGTCGCAAATACCCTGAGACGGTCTCGAAGGATCAGTTCTACCAAATCGCCCATATCAGCAAAGCAACCGCTCTGCACCTTCTGCAAAACGGTTTAGTCCCATGCAAAGATACGGGCAAGAAAACCCGCCGGTACACAATCCGCACCGACGATATAATCTTCTATTTGATTGACCGGGAGCTTCACCCGGAGGTCTACCGCGCACCGGATCGCTGGTATCAGGAACGGTCAGGTCATTACAATTCGCGTGTCACATATCGGAATGAGCTGACGAAGCTGTCCGAAGAGGAACGAGCCAACTTCCGAAAATATATGGAAGACGAGTTTTGTCAGTACGGCGATCTGCTGACCGTCGTTGAAGTGGCTGAGGCAATCGGCTACTGCGATACTTCTCTTCATCGCTGGTGCAACGCCAAGAAGCTCAAATCATTCAATATCTCTGGAAAGTTCCTTATACCAAAGATCAGCCTCGTAGATTTCCTCGTTTCTCAGTACAGCTTCGACATTACACGAAAAACTTGGAAGCACACGCTGCTCATCAAAAGTTTTCTTGATAGACTTGATACAACAGAATAATTCGTATAGCAAAGCCCCGTTATTGCACTGCGCATAGCAGAACAATAACGGGGCTTATTTTTTGTCAAATTGGAGGTCAAGGCAATGAACACAAGAGATTCTGCCAAGGCATTTGACGCCTTGATGCAGGAAACGCCGTATTCCCATTTCGATAGCGGCTGCGAGGGCATTATACCGGAATGCCGTACTTGCCGCTTTCATCGCCCCTTCTGGAAATATCAGTCCTGCGTGTTTGCAGAGTGTC
>OHHC01000721.1_pt1 | contig 11985 bp, 9 predicted proteins | sample 1606381 | NCBI WGS metagenome assembly OHHC01 (sample SAMEA3879581, study PRJEB24766) | human gut metagenome | biome: human-associated habitat; feature: feces | place: USA | collected 1985/1987 | reverse complement strand
GGTAGGGAGGGGGGACTCGGAACACCCCTCCCTGCCTCTGGCCCAGCGGAGCGTCTTTGCACGCTGAAAGCAAGCAGAAAGTTGCCATAGCGGCAACGCTACATCTGCTGTTTCCCTTCACGCCCCTCTCGTGAAAAAGAAAAACCCGGTGCATCCGCAGACGCTCCGGGTTTCTAAAATTATAGATGCTGTCAGGAAAGCACGGCGCTTTCCTCCACCTTGTCCAGCACCGCCAGCTGCAAAGCATTCAGCATACTGCGCTGTGCGCCGTAGGTGTCGGCGTAGGAGCTGTTGGCGCTGTCGATCTGCTCCTGTGTGGGGGTGATGTCCAGCTGCTCCGCAATGGCCTGAAAGACCAGATCCTGCTTTGCCAGATGCTCAAAGTAGGCGTCGGAATCCGCCAGCATCGCGTTGGCATCGGCGTAGCCCTTGGCCTGTGCGTAGGCGTCCAGCTCCATGCCGTACTGGGTAGCCAGCTGGGAGTGGTAGTTCAGGAACATACGGATGTAGTAGCTGGTGATCTGGGTGGGGATCTCCTTGAAGGTGGAGTTCGAGAGCAGATAGTCCATCACGGCGTTGTCCAGATTGTTGGCGTACAGGGCGCTGTCAAAGTACTGGCGCAGGGCGTCTGCGGTGTGCAGGTCGTCGCTGGCGGCAAAATTGGTCTCCACCCACTCATCGGTCAGGGTGGGCACAACGCTCTGGGTGATGGCGTTCAGGGTCACGCTGAACACGGCCTCCTTGCCGCTGAGGGTGATGGTGTTGCCCTCGGCATCGGTGGAGTCGCCGTAGCCCTCCGGGAAGGTGACGGTCACATCAAAGGTGTCACCGATGTTGTGGCCGATGATCTGATCCTCGAAGCCGTCAATGAAGGAGTGGCTGCCCAGCGTCAGGTCGTAGCCGGTGGCGGTGCCGCCGGTAAAGGCTACGCCATCCACCGCGCCGGAATAGTCGATGTTCACGGTGTCGCCGCTCTGGGCTGCCCGGTCGGTGATGTTCTGGGTGGTGGCGTACTGGTTCAGCAAGGTGTCGATCTGGGTCTGGATCTCTGTCTCGGTGGGCTCGAGATCAGCCTTGGAAAGCGGCAGCGCGGACACATCATCCGGCAGGGTCACATAGTCCAGTGCGCGGATGCCGGTCCAGTGGCCGTTATCGTCCAGCCCCTCGGAGTAATCGAAGTTGGCATAGTCGAAATCCGACACCTTGCCGTAGGTGGACACGCTTGCGCCGGATGCGGCAGAGTTTGCCGTGGTGCCGCTCTGCTTTTTGAGCAGCATAAAGCAGGCCGCAGCTACGCACAGCACAGCAGCCACCGCGCACAGCACACACAACAGGATCTTGGTAATGCGTTTCAAAAGAGATACCTCCTAAAAATAGCAGACCGTTTTCACGGAGAATGCAAATATCATACCATCCTATTATAACGGAAAAATGCGAAAAGAAAAGATTTTTGCGAAAATTCCACAAATGCCGCCCGGCACAGGTATCACTTTTGCCCGCTTTGGGGCGGGAAATGCCGCAAAACCGGTGGAAATACCCCGGCGGTTCTGTTACAATAAAACTGTATGAGCCTTTCCCTGCGGGGGAAAGCCTTTTGCTGAAATTGGAGGATAAAACCATGGATTACAATAAAGCAGCTCTGGAAATGCACGAGACCCACAAGGGAAAGGTGGGCATCGTGAGCAAGGTGGAAGTCGCCACCCGTGACGACCTGTCCACCGCCTACACCCCCGGTGTGGCCGAGCCCTGCCGCAAAATCAAGGAAAACCCCGAGGATGTGTATAAGTACACCTTCAAGGGCAACATGGTGGCCGTTGTCTCCAACGGCACCGCCGTGCTGGGTCTGGGCGATATCGGCCCGGAGGCCGGTCTGCCGGTCATGGAGGGCAAGGCCGTGCTGTTCAAGGAGTTTGGCGGCGTGGACGCCTTCCCCATCTGCATCGACGCCCACGATGCTGCCAGCGTCATCGCCGCCTGCAAGGCCATTGCGCCCACCTTTGGCGGCATCAATCTGGAGGACATCAAGAGCCCCGAGTGCTTCGAGATCGAGGAGACCTTGGAGCGGGAGCTGGACATCCCCGTGTTCCACGACGACCAGCACGGCACCGCCATCGTGGTCACCGCTGCCCTCATCAACGCTCTGCGGGTGGTGAATAAAAAGATGGAGGACGTGCACATCGTCCTGAACGGCCCCGGCGCTGCCGGTACCGCCATCATCAAGATGCTCATGACCGCCGGTGCAAAGGACATCGTGGCGGTGGATCAGTTCGGCACCCTGTACAAGGGCTGCAACAGCGCCGAGGCCCACAAGAACTGGCTGGGCGAGGTGACCAACCCCCGCCAGATCAAGGGCGGCCTGAAGGAAGCGCTGGAGGGCGCAGATGTGTTCATCGGTGTGTCCCGCCCCGGCATCCTGACCACCGAGCTGTGCAAGACCATGAACAAGGACGCCATCGTCTTTGCCATGGCAAATCCCACCCCGGAGATCATGCCGGACGAAGCCAAGGCGGGCGGCGTGCGCGTGATGGCTACCGGCCGCAGCGACTTCCCCAATCAGGTCAACAACGTGCTGTGCTTCCCCGGCCTGTTCAAGGGCGCGCTCAGCGTCCGCGCCCGGGATATCAACAATGAGATGAAGCTGGCTGCTGCCTACGCCATTGCAGACCTCATCACCGATGCCGACCGCAGCGAGGAGAACATCATCCCCGGTGCGTTCGACCCCCGCGTGGCCGAGGCTGTGGCAAATGCCGTGGCAAAGGCTGCCCGCGAGACCGGCGTGGCACGACTGTAAGCGGAGGATACAGGCATGAGAACGATCTCCGCACAGAGCATTACGGATACGGTGGCGCGGCTCTGCATTAAAGCCAACACCCAGCTGCCGCAGGACGTGCAGGCCGCGCTGGAAAAGGCGCGGGAAGAAGAGCCGTGGCCGCTGGCAAAGAACACATTAGACCTGCTGTGGTCGAACCTTGGCGCTGCAAAGGAGAAAGACCTGCCCATCTGTCAGGATACCGGCATGGCCTGTGTGTTCGTGGAGCTGGGCACCGATGTGCACATTGACGGCAGCTTTGAAGCCGCCATCCACGAGGGCGTGCGCCGGGGCTACACCGATGGCTACCTGCGCAAGAGCATCGTGGCCGACCCGCTGCGCCGGGGCAACACCGGCGATAACACCCCGGCGGCCATCACGGTGCATCTGGTGGACGGCGAGGGCTGCCGTATCACGGTAGCACCCAAGGGCTTTGGCAGCGAGAACATGAGCCGCATCCAGATGCTCAAGCCCGCCGACGGCGTGGAGGGCTTTAAAAAGTTCGTGGTGGATACCGTAAAGCTGGCGGGCTCCAACCCCTGCCCGCCCATCGTGCTGGGCATCGGCGTGGGCGGCAGCTTTGACAAGGTGGCGTATCTTGCCAAAAAGGCGCTGCTGCGCCCGCTGGATATCCCCAACCCCGACCCCTACTACGCCCAGTTGGAGCAGGAGCTGCTTGCCGCCATCAATGCACTGGGCATCGGCCCGCAGGGCTTTGGCGGCAAGACCACCTGCCTTGGCCTTGCCATTGAGCAGATGCCCACCCATGTGGCGGGTCTGCCGGTGGCTGTGAACGTTTCCTGTCATGTGACCCGCCGCGCCAGCGCGGAGCTGTAAGGAGGGGAGAACGATGGAATACAGACTGACTACCCCCTGCACCGCGCAGGATCTTGCCCCGCTGAAAGCGGGGGATACCGTACTGCTTTCCGGCGTGGTGTACACCGCCCGGGATCAGGCACACAAGCGGATGATGGAAGCACTGGACAAGGGCGAGACCCTGCCTTTTGATCTGGAAGGCAGCGCCATCTATTATGTGGGTCCCACCCCGGAACGCCCGGGCGAAGTCATCGGCTCGGCAGGGCCTACCACAAGCGGGCGCATGGACGCCATGAGCCCCCGGCTGCTGGATCTTGGCAACAAGATCATGATCGGCAAGGGCAAGCGGGATGCCGCCGTCAAGGCAGCTGTGGTGCGCAACGGCGCGGTGTATCTGGCTGCGCTGGGCGGTGCCGGTGCGCTGATGGCAAAAAGCGTGCAGACGCTGGAAGTGATCGCATGGCCGGACTTGGGCTGTGAGGCGGTGCGCCGCCTGACCGTGCAGGATATGCCCCTGACCGTTGTGCTGGATGCCCACGGCGGCGACCTGTACGAGGAAGGCCCTGCGGCCTATCTGGCTGCGCTCTAAATTGCACCCTTTGCACAAAACAGGCGCGGCACAAAACCGGCAAAACAGCAGTTCTGTGCAGAAAAATATGGTTAGTTTAACAAAACTTGCTGCGAATTACTTGCATCAACCGCAAAAGTGTGATATCCTTTAACATACGACAGAGGGTACACATCCCCTGTCGGAAAAATCCCCCAGAGGGAATGAGGCAGGAGGCCGGACAAACCATGCAGATCCACCAATCCGCAGAAGATTATCTTGAAACGATCCTGATGCTGAGCCAGCGTATGGGCAAAGTGCGCTCCATTGACGTAGTCAATGAGCTGGGCTTTACCAAAGCCAGCGTGAGCATCGCCATGAAAAAGCTGCGGGAGAACGGCTATATCGCGGTGGACGGCGAAGGCAACCTGACCCTGCTGGAGCCCGGGCTGGAGATTGCTCAGCGCATTTACAGCCGCCACCAGCTGCTGACCCACTTCTTTGTGCAGCTGGGCGTGGACGAGCAGACCGCCGCCGAGGACGCCTGCAAGGCAGAGCACATCCTCAGCGAGCAGACGCTGGAAAAGATCCGCGAAAGCGCCCTGCGCAACGACGCCGCCCATCCGCAGGCAAAGTGATATGATTCCAAGAGACACCGGAACGCCGAAAGACGTTCCGGTGTCTTTTTTTGTATGAAATTTTCGGTTTGTGTTGCATATCTGTTACGGATTTGGTACAATAAATCTGTGCGGAAAAGGAACGTTGGAAGAGCGAAAAAGGGCCGGGACGGCGCAAAGCCGCCCTAGGGTAAAGGAGAGCGTTGCGGCATGGATGCGATTGCCCATACTCAGGTCAGTGTGGTCTGTCTGGTCACGCTGGCGGTCTTGCTGCGGGCGCAGCAGAAAATGCGGGATAAAAGTCTGCCCGGGCGGCTGTTCACGGCGCTGCTGTGGTCTGCCGGGGCGCTGACGATCGTAGATCATGGCAGTGCGCTGGCGCAGCTGGGCGCGTGGCAGGATCTGGGCATCCCCCTGACCTACCGGCTGAACGCCGGGGGCAGCATTTTGTTTTACCTGCTGGCGGCGTGTTGCTGCTTGCTGGTGTTTTTGTATGTGGAGGCAGAGCTGGGGCGTACATGGATGGAGGACGGCCGCAGGCTGGCGCTCAGCGCCGCACCGGTGGCGTTGCTTTTGCTGGCGCTGCTGACAGCGCGGGACGAAAACGGCTTCTGCTATCTGGATGCAGAGGGGCTGCGGGGCAGCACCCTGTTCTGGGGGGCGAAGCTGGTGGGGCTTGCCTATCTGGCGGCGGCCTTTCTCCGCTGCAGCTGGACGCTGAGCAACTGGAAGCAGGAAACACCCAAAGAGGAACTGAAGACCCTGCTGCTGCTCGCGCTTGCGCCGGCGGCAGGCTTTTTGCTGCAAGGCTGGCTGCCCGGGCGCGGGCTGCTGTGCTGCGGCATTACGCTGGGGCTGGTGTGCGTGTATGTGCTGGTGTTGCAGACCAAGTTCACGGTGGACACCCTGACCGGCGTCAGCAACCGCATCGTGGCGCTGCGGTATCTGGAAAGCGAACTGCCCTACTACCGCCGTCACCCCAACCGCTCGCTGCACTTCCTCATGATGGACATGGATCACTTCAAGCACATCAACGATGAATACGGCCACCTGGAGGGGGACGCTGCGCTGGTGCTGCTGGCGGGCATTTTGAAAAAGGTGTGCGCCAACTACAACGGCGTGCTGGCGCGCTACGGCGGCGATGAATTTTGCATCGCCTGCGGCTGCAACAGCGTGGAGGTGCGCACCCTGATCGTCTCCATCCAGCGGGAGCTGGATGCCGCCAACGCCGCCTCCGGCAAGCCCTACCAGATCGAGATCAGCATCGGCTGCGCCCGTCTTGAGCCGGACATTGCCACCGTGCACGACCTGATCGATAAAGCCGATCAGGAGATGTACCACCTCAAGACCCGCAAGCGCGGCACAGCCCCCGCAGAAAAACAGGGCTGAACAGTTGTGAACTTACTATAACACGATAAATGCCGTTTGCCTTTACGGCCTTTCCCGTGAAAAATGCAATACCGGAGCGTCCGCAGACGCTCCGGTATTGCTCTATATAAAAATAATTTTTCCGCTGAAGATGGCCAAAGCAAAGCGGAGGCCATTCAAAATCGTCCCGCCCGCGCTTTCTATCGCAAGTCAAGAAATTAGTGCAGCATTCAAACGGCATATTTGCGATATGCAATTCAACGTTGTTGCTGTTGCATTAAAAAGTTGAATTGCAATAAACGTTTTTTACCCTTCTGCCCTTGCATCCCGGGGTGGAACGCGGTATTCTTATAGAATAGACCGGAACCGCGACAGCACAGGGGAGGGAGACCACATGGACGCACAGGAGATCCGCGCATTGCTGGGCAAAAGCATCTTTGAGCGGGCACAGAAGTACCGCAAGCGCATCCTGCAAAGCAGCTGCACCACCAACGAGGACGGGGTGCGGCACCTGACGGCGCTGGTGCAGGGCAGCGGGCCGGACTGCTATTATACGCAGGTCTGGCTGCGGGAAAACGGCAGCTTTGTCAGCGCCTCCTGCGACTGCCCCTATAATCAAAACGGCGACGGCACCTACTGTAAGCACATTGGCGCGCTGCTGCTGCAGGATGCGGAAAAGAACCCGCCTGCCCCGGAAAAAAAGCCGGAGAGCATCCCCGGGGTGCAGCGGGGCGTGGCAGGCTTGAGCACCGAACCCCGCAAGGACAGTTACAGCGCCGGGCTGGATATGCTGTTCGGCCGCAAGTGGCGGGGCGAGGAGCCGGAGACCGACTATGAGGCCCAGCTGCTGTTGAAGCGCTACCAGCGGGAGGATGCGCAGCCCCAGCCCCAGAACGCCGCCCAGCGTACAGGCTTTGCTCTGCTGGAACCGGAGCTTACGCCGCACAATGGCCGTATCTGGCTGCGACTGCGGGTCTCGGATGGCATCGGCGGGCGGCAGTATCTGGTAAAAAGCATCCCGCAGTTTCTGGATGCGATCGAGCGGGGCGAAAGCGTCAGCTACGGGAAATCGCTGGCCTTTGTGCACCGGTGGGACGCCTTTGCTCCGGATGCACAGCAGCTGCTGCGGCTGCTGCGCCGTCAGGTGAGCGCCCGGCAGGCGTTTGAAGCTGAGGGCACCATGCGCTCCGGCTGGGAGAAAGGCCCGGCGGGCGGTCTGCCGTTGACCGGCGAAGGGCTGGATGCTCTTGTGGAGCTTTACGCCGCCGAGGGCGTTGTGGGCGGCTATACCCTTAAAGAGGGTCTGCCGGTCATCAGCCTGAAGGTGGAACGCCGCAAGGGCGGCGTGCAGCTGAGCTGCACCCCGGCGCTCAGCGGAGTGCAGGGGCTGGACTATGCCTATCTGCTGGGCGAAAGCACCCTCTGGCGGATGCAGCGGGAGGAATGCAGCCGGGTGCTGCCGGTGCTGGATACCTTTGGCGGGCGCAGTTTGTTCTTTACCAGCGCGGATGCCGCCGCCTTTTGCAGCTATGTGCTGCCGGAACTGGGCAACCGGGTCAACATCGTGGACCCCGACCGGCTGCTGCTGAACCAGATCCCGCTGGAGCCGGTGGTGCAGTTTTATCTGGATGCCGACCGGGGGCTTACCGTCACGGCCTACCCGGTCTTTCTGTACGGCGAGGACAGGGTAGCCGGTGCCCCCGGACCTTTTGCGGGACGCCCGCACCGAGAACCGGGCAAAGCGGCTGCTGGAGACCTATCTGGAACCCGAGACCGGCAAGCCGGGGCATTACAGCATTTCCGGGGAGGAGGCGCTTTTCCAATTGCTGGAAGAGGGCATTCCCGCCCTGCTGGCCATGGGCGAGGTGTACCAGACCGATGCCTTCCGCAACTTACAAGCCGCCCCGCCTAAAATTTCGGTAGGGGTATCGGTGCACGGCAGTGTGCTGGATCTGGAAGTGGACACCGGCGCCTTCCCGGTGGAGGAACTGCGGGAGCTTTTGCAGTCTCTGCACCAAAAAAAGCGCTATCACCGCCTGCGGGACGGCAGTCTGCTGCGGCTGGATGACAGTCTGGAAGGGCTGGACGAGCTGAACGACACGCTGGAGCTTTCCGGCGCAAAGTTGAAGGACGGCCACGCCGCCCTGCCGCTCTACCGCGCCCCCACGCTGGACTGGGCGCTTTCGGGGCAGAACGGTCTGCGGTTCGACCGGGACGATGCTTTCCGCCGCATCAGCCGCAGCTTCCACGCCGTGCGGGACAGCGAGTATACCCCGCCGCTCTCCCTGCAAAAGACCCTGCGCAAATACCAGCGGGACGGCTACCGCTGGCTGCGCACACTGGACGGCTACGGCATGGGCGGCATTCTGGCGGACGATATGGGTCTGGGCAAGACTGTGCAGGTGCTCAGCTACCTGCTGGCCATGAAGGAGGGCGGGCAGCGGCTGCCCAGCCTCATCGTCTGCCCGGCGTCGCTGGTGCTGAACTGGCAGGAGGAATGCCAGAAGTTCACCCCGCAGCTGCAAAGTGTTGCCATGGACGGCGATGCCGCCCACCGCGCCGCGCTGGTCGATGGGTGGGCACAGGCGGATATCGTCATCACCAGCTACGATCTGCTGCGCCGGGACGAAAAACTGTATGCCGGGCAAAGCTTTTACGCCTGCATTCTGGACGAAGCGCAGGCCATCAAAAACCACACCACCCAGAAATACAAGGCGGTGTGCCGGGTGAACAGCCGGGTGCGCTTTGCCCTGACCGGCACCCCGGTGGAGAACCGCTTGGGCGAATTGTGGAGCATCTTCTCCTTTTTGATGCCCGGGTATCTGCCCCCCTACAAGACCTTCTGCGCCCGGTTTGAAAAGCCCATCGTGCAGGACGAGGATGCCAACGCCGTGCGGCGGCTGAACCAGTTCACCGGCCCCTTCATCCTGCGGCGCATGAAGTCCGAGGTGCTGCGGGAGCTGCCGCCCAAAACCGAGAACGTGCGCCGCGTTGAGTTGGAGACCGAGCAGCGCAAGCTGTATCTGGCGGCGGTGGTGGACGCCCGGGAAAAGCTGCGGGCGGCAAAGCCGGAGGACAAGATGACCGTGTTTGCCGTGCTGATGCGGCTGCGGGAGATCTGCTGCGACCCGCGCCTCGTAGCGGACAACTGGACCGGCAGCAGCGCCAAGCTGGAGGCCTGTCTGGAGCTTGTCACCGAGGCGGTGGCGGGCGGGCACCGCATTCTGCTGTTCAGTCAGTTCACCTCCATGCTGGAGCTGCTGGCAAAGCGGCTGGACGAAGCCGGGGTGAGCCACTTCACCCTGCAAGGCTCTACCCCGAAGCCGGTGCGTGCCGAGCAGGTGCGCCGGTTCAATCAGGGCGAGGCAGACGTCTTTCTGATCTCGCTGCGGGCGGGCGGTACGGGTCTGAACCTGACCGCCGCTGATATCGTCATCCACTACGACCCGTGGTGGAACCTTGCCGCGCAGAATCAGGCCACCGACCGCGCCTACCGCATCGGTCAGCGCAACCCGGTGCAGGTGTACCGGCTGATCGCGCAGGACACCATTGAGGAAAAGATCGTGGAGCTGCAACAGGCCAAGCAGTCGCTGGCCGACACCGTTACCGGCGGGGCAGACGGCGCGATTTTGTCTATGAACCCCGAACAGCTGTTGCAGCTGCTGGGAGAAGAAGCATAAAGGAGCGTATCCATCATGAAGGTTTGGGATCTGCATTGCGATACCCTGCTTAAACTGCGCCGCGCCGAAAAGGCGGGCGCACCCAAAAGCTTTTTGCACAACGATCTGCATATCGACCTTGAAAAATTGCAGCAGGGGGATTATCTGCTGCAATGCTTTGCGGCCTATGCGGATCTGGCCGACCCCGCACCCGGAGCCGACCCGCTGGTAAGCGTGCTGGAGGAGATCGACATCTTCAAGCGGCTCATGGCAGCTTACCCGGAAAAGATCGCCCCGGTGTACACCGCCGCCGACCTTGAGCGCAACCGCGCCGAGGGCAAACTCAGCGCCATGCTGACGGTGGAAGAGGGTGGCTGCTGCAAGGGCAGTCTGGGCGTGCTGCGGCGGCTGCAGGAGCTGGGCGTGCGCATGATGACCCTGACATGGAACTACCCTAACGAGCTGGCAGCCCCCAACGCAAACCCCGGCGGGCCGCTGGTGGCCAACACCGAGACCGGTCTGACCGAGCGGGGCTTTGCCTTTTTGGAAGAGATGGAAAAGCTGCACATCACCGCAGATGTGAGCCACCTTTCCGATAAGGGCTTCTGGGACATCGTAAACCACAGCACCCGTCCCTTTGCGGCAAGCCACTCCAACTGCCGTGCCCTGTCGCCCCACAACCGCAACCTGACCGATGAGATGATCCGCGCATTGGCAGAAAAGGGCGGCATTGCAGGGCTGAATTACTGCGCTTCCTTTGTGGACGCAGACTCGGCACACCCCAAGCTTTGCCGCAGCACGGTGGAACGGCTGGCAAAGCACGCCGCACACTTCAAGCAGGTGGGCGGTATTGAGGTCATCAGCCTTGGCAGCGATTTTGACGGCATTGGCGGTCAGCACGAGCTGGAAACGGCGGCAGATATGCCGCTGCTGGCCGAAGCACTGCGCCGCGAGGGCTTTACCGAGGACGAGGTAGAGGCCATCTACTGGCGCAACGCATACCGCTTCTTTAAAAACAATCTGTAATATCAAGTCGAAAAATTGCAAAAATGCCCGGAGATGCCCTGCTGTGTGCAGGTATCCCGGGCTGTGTATTGCCCTGCGAGGGGAGGTTTTATATGGTCTGAGGCGCGCGTCCCCTGAAAAAGAACAAACGACCTGGAAAGATAAGAGGAATTATAACAATGGGTATCACGATCTCGCCGTGGATGATGGCGTTTCTCATGCTGATGACCGGCTTTGCAGGCTTTGTGGATTCGGCAGCCGGCGGCGGCGGGCTGATCAGTCTGCCTGCCTATCTGTTCGCCGGGCTGCCGCCCCACTACACCTATGCCACCAACAAGTTCAGCGCTGCCTGCGGCACCACCTTTGCCACGGCAAGCTTTTTCAAAAGCGGTGCCATGAACGTGAAGGTGGGTGTTCTTGCAGCCATTGGCAGCTTTGCGGGCAGTGCGCTGGGTGCGCACATCGTGCTGCTGCTCAGTGACGAGATGCTGCGCACCATGATGTTCATCATCCTGCCGGTGGCGGCGGTCATCATTCTGTGGCAGCGCAACCTGCCGGACGAGAACCGGGACGACGGCACGCTGGACCTGAAAAAGATTTTACTGGCGCTGGCCATCGGCTTTGGCATCGGCCTGTACGACGGCGTCATGGGCCCGGGCACCGGCACCTTTGCTATCATTGCCTTTACCACCCTGATGGGCTTTGACCTGCGCACCGCCAACGGCAACGGCAAGGTGCTCAATCTGGCCAGCAACTACGCCAGCCTGTTCACCTACCTGATGAACGGTCTGGTGGTGTTCCACATCGGCATCCCCTGCGCCGTCAGCAACATTCTGGGCAACCTGCTGGGCTCCCATTTTGCCCTGAAAAAAGGTGCTCGCTTTATTCGCCCCATGATGCTGGTGGTGCTGGTGCTGCTGCTGGGCAAGCTGATCTCGGACGCGGTGCTGTAAGGGCAAGGCAGGACGATTTGGAATGGCCTCCGCTTGCGCTCTGGCCATAATCAGCGGAAAGAATATTTTATTTGTAGTTCCGAAACGCCTGCGGGCGTTTCGGAACTACTTTTTCACGGGTAAAAATAAAGTCGGGCAGCCCGCGGGCTGTCCGACTTGTTTTGGGTAGCTTGAGCGAGCGACAACCACCAGCTTTGCTGGTGGAATAAAA
>OHHC01000718.1_pt1 | contig 12048 bp, 8 predicted proteins | sample 1606381 | NCBI WGS metagenome assembly OHHC01 (sample SAMEA3879581, study PRJEB24766) | human gut metagenome | biome: human-associated habitat; feature: feces | place: USA | collected 1985/1987 | reverse complement strand
GGGTCGCCGGCGTCGATCGGACGGTCGACCCAGGGCACGTCGCCGTAATGCTTCACCTTCTCGAAGTAGAACCACGCCCGGAAGAAGCGCGCCACGCCCTCGTACTCGAGCCGCACGTGCTCGTCGGCACAGTTGGAGGAGTATTGGAGGAAGAAATTGATGTCGCGCAGCTTCTCCCACTTCCAGGTCGAGGCGGTCGCGGGAACGGTGCGGTTACCGAGCACTTCGCTGGTCAGCACGTTCTTGGCGATGACGTCGGCCGACTCGCCGTAGACGGTCGTCGGGAAAATGGTGTAGAAATCGTTGGTGTAGAGCTGGCACTCCTGCTCGTTGCGGAAGAATTTATCGGGCGTGAGCTTATCCTTGGGGTAGCGGTCGAGTTGGTCTTCGCATCCGTACAGACCCAGCGCGGCGATTCCGACCAGCGTATATTTTATCAGTTTTTTCATAACGGCAGTTATTTAGAAGGTGAGGTTTAAACCGATCGAGTAGGTCTTGCACCACGGATAGACGTTGGCCTTCTTGTCCGAGTCGGCGGCGGCCTGTTCGGGGTCGAGGAATTTGCTTTTGAGTGCCGTCCAGGTGGCGAGGTTCTCGCCGCTGAAATAGATGCGCAGCTCCTTGATGCCGATCTTCGAGGTCAGGTGCGTGGGAATGGTGTAGCCGACAGTCAGGTTCTTCAGGCGGCAGTAGGCCAGGTTCTGGATATAACGGTCGTTGGTGTAGTAGACCACGCCCGACGTGGAGTTGACGAACTGTAGGCACGGGCGCGCGGGAAGTAGGCGTTGGGGTTCTCTTCGCTCCAGACCTTGCTCATGAAGTCGCGCGGGATGAATGTCGCGTAGGGACGGCTGTAGGGGCCCCAGAAGCGAAGGTTGTCGGCGCCGGGGTACCAGTCCTGGCGGCCAATGCCCTGCACGAATACCGACACGTCGAATCCGTACCACGAGAAATTGACCGTGGCGCCATACTGGTAGCGGGGCTGCGAGTTGCCGATGATGCGGCGGTCGCCCGTGTCGTCGAGCGTGCCCTTGCCGCCGTTGATGATGTTGTTGCCGTCCAGGTCGAGGTAGATCACGTCGCCGGCGCGCACGCCTTTGCCGTATTCGCCCGTCGAGGAGTAGTATCCCGGAGCGACCGTCCTGTAGTCGATGCGCGAAGCGTATTCGGCGGCTTCCTCATCGGTGCGGAACAGTCCGCCGACCTTATAGCCCCAGATCTCGCCGAGCCGCTTGCCGACGTAGGGATCGCCGATCAGTCCCGTGGGGTTGTCGCACTTGGTGTATTTGGCCGTGTAGTCGGACAGCGAAGCCGAGATGCCGTAGCTGAACTGTTTGCCCGCCAGCTTGAACGAGTCGCGCCAGCCGAGCACCAGTTCGTAGCCCTTCGTGCGCAGGTCGTTGGCATTGACCTGGGGTTCTTTGGCCCCGTAAATCGAGGGCAGCGATTTGCCTTGGCTCAGGATGCCTTTCGTGTCGCGGATATAGAAGTCGGCCGAGAGCGAAAGCCGGTTGCGGAGCATATTGAGGTCGATACCGATGTTTTTTGAAACGACTTTCTCCCAGGTCTGGTTGCCCGATACGGGGTCGCTGACCGTGGCGTGCTGTCCCAGTGCCGAGCCGTTGAACGAGTAGTCGTTCATCGTGCCCTTGGTCGAAATGGTCTGGATGAAGTCATAGTATCCGATCTGCTGGTTGCCGAGCGAACCGTACGAGAAACGGAGCTTCAGGTTGTCGATGGTGCTGCGCAGCGGTTCGAAGAAAGACTCCTCGCTGATGCGGTAGGCCGCCGAGAACGAAGGGAAGAAGCCGAAACGCTTGCCGCGCGGGAAACGCGAAGTGCCGTCGTAGCGTCCGTTCATCTCGAACAGGTATTTGCCCTTGTAATCGTAGGCCGCGCGGTAGAACCACCCCATGATAGCGTATTCGTTGCGGCCGCCCGTGAGGTCGATGGTCGTGCCCGTGGCGAGGTTGAAGTCCGAGAGGTCTTCCGAAAGCAGCCCGTTGCGGCCCGTTTTCAGGTCGCGGAAGTACTTGGCTTCGTAGTTGTAACCGGCGATGAGCGTCAGGTTGTGCTTATCGCTGAAGGTCTTGTTGTAGGTGCCGTAGACGTCGGCCACGTAGTAGTTCTGATCGTAGACCGTTTCCTTGTATGCGTTGGGGAAGCTGCCTTCGGGTTCGGTTTCGACCACGCCGGGATATTTCGAATATTCGACGTTCACGCTGCGGTAATCGTAATGCAGATAGCCCTGCGTATAGCTGAAGTCGGCCTTTATGTTGAAGTTTTTATGCAGTTTGAACGTGGCTTCGAACGTCGTGGTGATCTCCTGCGTCTTCTTGTTGCCGAAGCTCTTGCCCTTCTGCATCATGGCGCTGTAACCGTCCATCAGGTAGTGGGTCGACGACTGGGTCATCGAGGTGTGCGACACGGCCGTGCCGTCGGGGTTTACCGGGACGAACGATGCCAGCGCATGGAGCGTCGGTTTGCGGAAGTTATTGTATTCGTCCTCATAGCCGTAGTATTTGTAATTGGACTGGAAGAACTTGGTGTTGCTCGAGATGGTCAGCCACGGCCGGAGCTCGGCGGACAGCTTCGCGCGGAAGTTGTACGACTTGTACATGTCGGGCAGCAGTTTGTTGATACCCTTCTGCTGGTAGTAACGGCCGCTGACCATGTACGAAAGCGCCTTGCTGCCACCCTTGATGTTGATGTTGTGATCCCAAGTCGGGCGGGTGTCGTCGTAGAGGTAGTTGTACCAGTCGAAGTTGGCCAGGTAGACGTACTGCTGCTGGCCGTTGCGGCGGTCGGTGATGACCCAGGGCCGCGCCGGATTCTCCTTTTTGTCGTTGCGGCGCTCCCATAACGCCTGGTAATCGGACTCCGTGTACGAGGTGTAGGGCGTGTTCTGCGCCGAGAGCATGAACAGGTCGGCGATCTTGGCCGAGTAGTAGCCGCGGGTTTCGTAATCAGTCGAGGTTGTCGGGCTGGACACCGAGAAGTAACCGTTGTAGGAAACCTCGGCCTTCTCGTTGAACTTGCCGCTCTTGGTGGTGATGAGGATGACGCCGAATGCGCCGCGGGCGCCGTAGATGGCTGCCGAAGCGGCGTCCTTGAGAACCGTGATCGACTCGATGTCGTTCGAGTTGATGCGTTCGGGATAGGTTTCCACGCCGTCGATCAGGATCAGCGGGCTGCCGCCGTTGGGCGACGTGTTGCCGCGGATGTTGTACGAAGCTCCCGCGCCGGGTTGTCCCGACGAGAGGGTGACGTTGAGGTTGGGAATGGCACCCTGCAGGGCCCTGCCCACGCTCGAAACGGGACGATCCTGGAGTTCTTTCTGCGAGATGCTGGCCACGGCGCCCGTCAGGTTGGCCTTCTTCTGCACGCCGTAACCCACAACCACCACTTCGTCGATGCTCTGCTCGGAAGAGGTCAGCACCACGTCGAAGAAGGTGCGGTTGCCGATCTTGGCCTGATAGGACGTGTAACCGATGAACGAAACGCTGAGCGTGGCGTCGGTCGAGAGGATTTCGGCCGGGAATGCGAATTTGCCGTCGAAACTGGTGGTGATGCCCTTGGTTTGCCCGCCGTCGCTGAGTAGTACTGTGGCTCCGACGACGGGAGCGCCCTTGTCATCCTTCACCGCGCCTTTCAGGGAAACGGGTTTCCCCCCCCCGGCTACTGCGGGCGCCTTCATCAGTATGATACGCCTGTTTTCGATCTTGCAGGTGCAGTCGGGTAGCATCTCCCGGACGATTTCGGTCACGGGACGTTTCACGGCCGATACGGACACGGTTTTTTCCATGTCGAAATCGCCGTTGTTGTAGAAGAACGTGTATTCGGTCATGCGCTCTATCTCGCGCAGGACTTGTTGGACGGTCGCATTGGTCCTGGCGATGCTGACGGTGGGCGAACTTTGCGCCCGGCTACCTGCGGGCCATAGCAGCAGCCATGCCAGACAGACGACACCGAGGATTCTGGTTTTGCTAAAATTACGCATAGATTTTAAGTTTAGGTTAGGTTTGCGGAGTTTTGTGCCCAGGGCACAAGGCCGGGAAGTTCCGACCGGACGAAAGTTCGGGTAGTCGATGTTACATAGGCTGAGGTTTGGTATTACTTGTGATTTCTACTTTCTCTGGGAATAATCGTCACATGGCGGTTCTCGCGCGCATAGTTGATGTCCACGACCAGCGACATGGCTTTGAGTATCTCGTCGATGCTCTCGTTGCGGATCACTGCGAACGACATCCTGACCTGGCGCGCCCACTCTTCCGGACAGTCGATCTCGACGGCGTACCAGCGCTGGAGATTGGCGATGATGTCGCTGAGCGGGGCGTTGTCGAACGACAGCTCGCCGTTCATCCACTGCGAATAGTTCAGCGCCGTGACCTGCGACAGCGAGATGCGACCGTCTTTTTTCGAATAGGCCAGCCGTTCGCCCGGCTTGAGGATCACCGGCCGCGGCAGCCGACCCCCGAAGGCGCGGACGCTTCCGCTGCAGAGGATTACTTCTGTGGTGCTGAACTCGGCGTAGTTGATGAAATCGAATTCCGTGCCGAGAACCTCGATATTCATGTCGTCGGCTTTGAGGATGAACGGGCGTTTTTCGTCGCGGCGGACTTTGAAGAATGCTTCGCCGGTGAGCTCGACCACGCGCTTGCGGCCCGAAAGATCACCGTAATAGCGCAGCACGCTGCCGGCGTTGAGCCAGATGCGGGTGCCGTCGGGTAATACGTACTCGCCTTTGTCGTGGGCCGAGGTGACGATGTTGGTCTGTACCCTGCTGCGCAGGTAGCCCTGTGCGGCGAAGTAATTGACGCCCACGGCCAGCAGTACGACCGCCGCTGCCGCCGCGACCTTTCGCCAGAGGCTCCGGCGGCGGAAGCTCTCTTCGCGCCGGATGGCTTCGTGCAGGCGGGCCAGCTTCCGGTCGCGGCCGGGCCGCTCGGCGGCCTCGAGCCTTTCCCAGTAGGTTTCGAGCGTTTGTTCCTTCTCGGTGCGTGCTTCCGGGTCGCGCAGCCAGTCGCCGAACGCCTGCTGCACTTCCTGCGGCATCTCATTCCCGAGGAATGTTTCGATGATCTCTTTTATATAGTTTTTGCGCATAATGATTCGCCCGTTTACCAATAAGACGGTTCATATCGGGACTACGCACGTCGCAAGTGGAATTATTTTTCAGAAAAAGAAAAGAATCAGCTTCACAAGCTTCCGCAGCTCGGCCAGGGCGCGGGAAATCTGGTTCTCGACCGTGCGGCGGCTGATGGAGAGCTGTTCGGCGATCTGGTCGTTCGAAAGCCCCTCTTCGCGGCTCATGCGGAAGATCCGGCGCCGTTGTTCGGGCATTTTTTCGACAACCATGCGGATCAGCAGCAGCAGGTCGCGGCTGTCGATGGCGCTGTCGGGAAGCTCGTATTCGGGCAGCAGGCTGGCCCTGCGGGCGTAATTCTCGCGCACCGAACGGTTGTCGAAGCGGTCGTAGACGGCGTTGCGAGCCATGCGGAAGAGGTAGGGGCCAAATGCGTCCACGGCGCCGATCGAAGTGCGGTTGCGCCATATTTTGAGGAAAATATCCTGCGTGATGTCCTCTGCTTCGGAGTGATCCTTGAGCATACGATACAAGAATTCTTCCGTCTTCGCAGCATATTTCAGGTAAAGCGCATCGAAAGCGGAACGGTCGTCTCGAGCCAGTGCCTCGAGGTATCGTCTTTCTTCATCCATTATGATCCGTCGGGGTATTGTCAGGTAAAAGTAGTGAATTTTTATAACCTGCAAGAAATTTCCGGGAAAAATTAATCCGCTTGCGGTGTCCTGTGACGGATACCTATATTGATGCCGGTCAATCCGGCTTCGCGGTGCCCGGCTGCGGGCGGGCGATTTGAGGAAAAATCAGATTTGCAAACACGATAATAAGACCATGAATAACGGTGACTCGATACAAAAATAGGTTCCGAAATCTCTGGCACATCAAAATATGTAATTACTTTCTGGAATCCTGCTGCGAGAAATGCCTGCACAATGATCGTTCGGCCCGTTGATCCCAATGATCCGGCTCAGTATGGCATTGCGTGAAGATTTCGACCGCATGTCCGCTGGTGGTTACACGGGCATAGATAGGCGCTTTGCCTTTCTTGTCGATTTTGGTCTTCCTGCGTAAGAACACCACGCTGAAAGTTCGCCGAGCCGAGGGCCGAGCCGGACTTGTTCGAGCTATGCCGAGGCGAGAATGAACTTCAACTTTATTGAAAGTCTTTCTTTCCATACTGCTGTAAATGGTTGGTGAGTAATATGTTTACAGCATAGAAATGTTGCGAGGCAAAAAGCTGACAGTTAATGCAATAACTTACATTAGTGACCTGTTTTCGGTTCGAGCAAAACAGGTTGACGATAAGGTCGTAAAAACCTGCTTTTCGTTGCTTTTATCGGCTTCGGCCTAAAAATGAAAAAACCTTATATATCATTGATACATAAGGTTTTCTACTCTGTTTTGCCTCTTATTTCAAAGGCTTCAAGGGTGGAAGATGGGGCTCGAACCCACGACCTTCGGAACCACAATCCGACGCTCTAACCGACTGAGCTACATCCACCGTGTGACCGTCGAACGGTCGTATCGGGATGCAAATGTAATACACTTTTTTTGTCCGTGCAAAAAAAACGGTGAAAAATCGTCGGGAAAATGCCCCGGGTGACAAAATGGCAGGCCGGACTGTACCTTTGTCACATGGCGTCTGCCAAAAAACGGTTGGCACATCTATTGATGGGACTATGGGTGCTAACGCGCAACAAACTGTTCAATAATAAACTAAAAACTGAAAAGCTATGAATGTAAAACCATTATCGGATCGTGTACTCGTCCTCCCGAACCCTGCGGAGGAGAAAACGGCCGGCGGGCTGATCATCCCCGACACGGCGAAGGAGAAACCGCTGGCAGGTAAAGTAGTTGCTGTGGGCCCCGGTACTTCGGAGGTCAAGATGGAAGTCAAGGTCGGTGACCAGGTACTTTACGGCAAGTATGCCGGGCAGGAGATTCAGGTCGACGGCGTGGATTACCTGATCATGAAGCAGAACGATATTTTGGCGATTATCTGACGATAACAGGTTGTTCTGACCTCGAAATTTTTACATTCCCTCTGAAAATCCCCTTGAAAAGGGTGGCTTCGGGGATAAGCTTATGAACGAATATAAAATATAAAGTTATGGCAAAAGATATCAAATATAATGTTGAGGCGCGCGAACTGCTCAAGGAGGGTGTCGATGCGCTGTCGAACGCAGTGAAGGTGACGCTGGGCCCCAAAGGCCGCAACGTGATCATCGACAAGAAATTCGGTGCGCCGCAGATCACCAAGGACGGTGTGACGGTGGCCAAGGAGGTGGAGCTTGAAGACGCTTTCGCCAACATGGGTGCCCAGATGGTACGCGAGGTCGCCTCGAAGACCAACGACGATGCCGGCGACGGTACGACGACTGCCACGGTGCTCGCACAGTCGATCATCGGCGTAGGCCTGAAGAACGTGACGGCCGGTGCCAACCCGATGGATCTGAAGCGCGGCATCGACAAGGCCGTGGCCAAGGTGGTCGAGTCCCTGCGCAAGCAGAGCCAGGAGGTCGGTTCGGACATCTCGAAGATCGAGCAGGTGGCTACCATTTCGGCCAACAACGACGAGACGATCGGTAAGCTGATCGCCGAGGCGATGGCGAAGGTCAACAACGAAGGTGTGATCACCGTCGAGGAAGCCAAGGGCACCGAGACCCATGTGGAGGTCGTAGAGGGTATGCAGTTCGACCGCGGCTACATCTCCCCGTACATGGTCACCGACACCGACAAGATGGAGGCCCTCATCGACGACGCGTATATCCTCATCACCGACAAGAAGATTTCCGTGATCTCCGACATTCTGCCTCTGCTGGAGCAGCTGGTCCAGGCCGGCAAGAAGCTGTTCATCATCGCCGAGGACGTGGAGGGCGAGGCTCTGAGCACCCTGATCGTCAACCGTCTGCGGGGCACCCTGAATGTGGTGTGCGTCAAGGCTCCCGGCTTTGGCGACCGCCGCAAGGAGATGCTCCAGGATATTGCCATCCTCACCGGCGGCCAGGTCATCAGCGAGGAGCTGGGCCTGACCCTGAAGGATGCCACCGTGGATATGCTGGGCCGTGCCCGCCAGGTGAAGGTCACCAAGGAGAACACCATCATCGTGGACGGCATGGGCGACAAGCAGGCCATTGCCGACCGCGTGGCCCAGATCCGCGCCCAGATCAACAACACCACCAGCGAGTATGACCGCGAGAAGCTGCAGGAGCGTCTGGCCAAGATGGCCGGCGGCGTGGCCGTCATCAAGGTCGGCGCTGCTACCGAGACCGAGATGAAGGAGAAGAAGCTCCGTATCGAGGACGCCCTGAACGCCACCAAGGCTGCCGTGGAGGAAGGCATTGTGGCCGGCGGCGGCACCATCTTTGTCAACGTGATCCCCGCTGTCACCGCCCTGCTGGCCGACGCCGAGGGCGACGAGAAGACCGGCGTGCAGATCGTGGCCAAGGCTCTGGAGGAGCCCATCCGCCAGATTGCCGCCAACGCCGGCCTGGACGGCTCCGTGATCCTGGAGAAGGTCCGCACCTCCGGCAAGAACGGCTTCGGCTTCGACGCCTACAAGGAGGAGTACTGCGACATGATCGCCAGCGGTATCGTGGATCCCGCCAAGGTGACCCGCTCCGCTCTGGAGAACGCCGCCAGCGTGTCCGGCATGGTGCTGACCACCGAGTCCCTGGTGGCCGACAAGCCCCAGCCCGCGGCTCCCGCAGCCCCCGCTCCCGATATGGGCGGCATGGGCGGCATGTATTAAGAGACGCCACAAACCGTTGAAATTGCTTGATTTTTTGGATGCGCAAAAGCGGATTTACGCCAAACTTACGCCACTTACGCCAAAAATCCAAGCGCATGATCCGGTAACAGAAATCGGCACCTGCCTCAAAAAGCAGGTGCCGATTTTTATGATTTGCCCTTGCCGGTGCAGGGTGTGGGGATCATGGCTTGACTTGCTCCGCAGCTCAATACGCCGGGTCCTTCAGCTCCCGGCGGATCTGCGGGAAGGCCGCATCCTCGCCCTGCTTCTTCAGCAGCAGCAGCCACCGGTCCAGCAGGTCGCTGGTCTCCTGGTTGATGAGAATGTGCCCCTTGGAGCCCTGGTAATAGTCATAGGGCGATGCATCGGTATATTTTTCCCCTTGGTACACCCGGCAGGCAGCGATGCGGTCGCAGAACATCTCCGCCACATAGCGCTTGGGCATTTTACACCCGCCCATGTATACGCTGCCGTCCGGCCGCAGGCAGTAGTCGATCCAGTACTCAAAGTGATGGCGGTTGCGGCCCTTATGATGCAGCCACGACAGGCTTACGCCGTTTTCCAGGCGCTCCTGGTCGTTGGGACTGCGGTATCCCTGGTAATATTTGGCGCTGCGCCAGAACTCCGTGGGGCTGTATTTGCTCAGATCGTGGGTCAGTCCCTGCCACACCAGCCCCAGCCGCAGGCAGTAATGCCGCACCAGCCGCCGGTGGCGGCCCACCGTGCGCAGATGCTCACGAATATGCATGCGCCGTCCCCCCTTTTTTTGCTTTTCCTATGATACCACAAAAGGGCTCCCGGCGCAAACGGCAGACTTTGGCGAAATGACGAAAAATGACGGGATTTTTCTACGGCAGATTTTGCTTTTTATTCACACTCCTGTCATAGGTCTATGTTATAATCATAACAAAGGATCAAACGAGAACAAGGAGGCGCATCTTTTTCATGATGATCGAGAAGAGCGGCACCATCCGGCTGAAGGATATCCACATTCCCCAGGGGGGCACGCCGGAGCAGCAGGAGCTGGCCCAGGGCATGGTACGGGTGAATCACCTGTATCGCAGCGCTCTGAAGGTCGCCGTCACCCAGCTGGAGATCCTGGACGAGGAATTTGCCAGCCTGTACGACCACTCTCCCATCCACCATATCGAGTACCGCATCAAAACCGTGGACAGCATCGTGGAAAAGCTGAAGCGCCGGGGGTTTGAGGTCACCATCGACAATATCTATGCCCACATCCAGGACGTAGCCGGCGTCCGGGTTATCTGCAACTATCTGGACGATATCTACTATCTCCGCAGTCTGCTGGCCCGCAATGAGAATTTCAAGATCATCCGGGAGGTGGACTACATCCAGCAGCCCAAGGAGTCCGGCTACCGAAGCCTGCACCTGATCTGCGATGTGCCCATCGTGATCTCTGAGGGAACGCTGCACCTGCCGGTGGAGATCCAGCTGCGTACCATTGCCATGGACATGTGGGCCAGCCTGGAGCATGAGCTGCGCTATAAGTCGCAGCGGGACTTTTCCCCTGACGACGCGGCGCGCCTGCGCCTGTGCTCCGACGCCATCAGTGAGATCGACCGGGAAATGCAGGATATCTACCAGGGCAGAGGCCCGGAATACCACGCGTAGAACCCCGCTGCAAAAAGAAATGTACTCCCCCATGCAGGACGCTGCCGTCCGCATGGGGGAGCAAGTTTATGCCGCCTGGGCGGCGTTACGCCTTGGGCTGCTGCTGGGTGATGCAGTGGATGTTGCCGCCGCCGAAGGCGATCTCCCGGGTCTGGACCCCCACGATCTGGCGGTCCGGGAACATCTGCTGCAGCTGCTGGATGGCCAGCCGGTCGTTTTCGTCGCCGTACTGGGGGGCGATAACGGCCCCGTTGACGATGAGAAAATTCATATACGAGGCGATGCTGACCTCGCCGTTTTCCCGGGGGGCGGTGCCCTCCACGGCGTCGATGGTCTCTGCCCCCTCCAGATAGCAGGGCTTTTTCGTCAGGCACAGCTTGTGCACCGTCAGGCGGCGGCCCTTGGCGTCGGTGGCCTGGCTCAGGGTGCGGAAGGCGTCCTGGGCCGCCTGATAGAAGGGGTTCTCCGGGTCCTCGGTCCAGATGCACGCCACCTCTCCCGGGGCCACGAAGCAGGCCACGTCGTCAATATGGCCGTTGGTCTCATCGGGGTCGATACCATCCCGCAGCCAGATGACCTTCTCGCACCCCAGATAGCCGCAGAGCTTTTCTTCAATATCCCGGCGGCTCAGCTCCGGGTTCCGTCCCGGGGACAGCAGGCACATCTCCGTGGTCAGCACAGTGCCCTGACCGTCCACATGGATGGACCCGCCCTCCAGCACAAAATCGTCGGTGCGGTAGCTGTCCACCCCCTCCAGTTCGCAGATCTTCCGGGCCACCAGGTCGTCCTGATCCCAGGGAAAGTACAGCCCGTCGTACAGGCCGCCCCAGGCGTTGAAGGTCCAGTCCACTGCCCGCAGGTCCCCCTGATCGTTTTTCACAAAGGTAGGGCCGCAGTCCCGGACCCAGGCATCGTTGCTGGTCATTTCCACCACCCGGATGTCCTCCGGCAGGCGGGCCCGGGCATTCTGAAACTGGTCGGGATTCACGCATACCGTCACCGGCTCAAACCGGGCGATGGCCCGGGCTACGTCAATGAATGCCTGCTGGGCGGGCTTGGCTCCGCCGCGCCAGTTATCGGGCCGCTGGGGCCACAGCATCCATACGCCGCTCTGCTCCTCAAATTCCCCGGGCATGCGATACCCGTCCTGCCGGGGTGTGGTTCCTGTGATTCGTTTTGCCATAGCTGTTATCCTCCTGATATGGGGTGATGCCGCCGCCGGACGGCGATGAGCAGCTCGCCCAGCAGCACACTGATGATGGAGCCCACGGTAATGGGCAGAATGGTGGCCAGCGTCTCCCGGTCCGTGGACAGGGGGACGGCGGTGAATACGATGGACAGGGCGATGAGCGCCATGGGGACGTAGGCCAGGCATTTGAGAAAGCCGCCGCCTCCCGGTACCCGGAAGGGCCGCTCCGCATCCGGGAACCTTTGCCGCAGGGCCAGAAACGCCGGAAACACCGGCAGATAGCTCAGCAGCAGCATCACCAGGTTCAGGGCGAAGAAGCTCCAGAACAGGGAGGAATCCGGGCTCACCGCCTGGATGGCAGCTCCCAGCAGACACACCGCCGAGGCTACGATC
>OHHC01000708.1_pt1 | contig 12199 bp, 10 predicted proteins | sample 1606381 | NCBI WGS metagenome assembly OHHC01 (sample SAMEA3879581, study PRJEB24766) | human gut metagenome | biome: human-associated habitat; feature: feces | place: USA | collected 1985/1987 | reverse complement strand
TGAGCTGCACGTCCAGGATATTCAGCAGGGCGGCCACGTCGGCGCGGAAGCCCAGCATCTGGACCACATCTTCGGGGTCCACGATAATGAGACCAGCATGTTCGGCCGCCGAATGTCCAAGGCCGAGGAACGGGAGCTGAAGGGCCAGATGGGCATGATCGGTGCCATGGGTGCCGTGGCATCTGCCGCCATGAAGGGCGGGCAGCTCTCTGAGCAGGAAAAGGCCCGCTTTGTGGAGAACATCAATCTGGCAAACGACGCCCAGACCGGCGGCATGGCATTGTACAGCCGCCGCGCTGACGAAGCCTTTGCAAAAGTGCAGTGACCCCAAAAGGAGGAACGAATATGAGAAAGATCCAGCGCAGAGATTTCCTCAAGGCCATGGGCCTTGCCACCGCCGCCCTCGGGCTGACCGCCTGCGGCGGCTCCGGTGCCGCCAGCGCATCCAGCGTTTCCAGTGCACCGGCTTCCAGCAGCAGTGCCCCGTCCGCTTCGGCACAGCCGGAATCAGCAGTGGACAAAGCCGCCCCTGCAGGGGCCCCTGTGACCCAGTTCCAGACCGGGGAGCTGACCATCGGCGAATACACCTTCAAGGCGCAGTACATCCCCTTTGACGTCCGCCGGGAACTGGACGGAGCGCATCACTGCATCCATGCGGACAGCTACCGGGGCAATTACTTCTTCAGCTTCTACAACGAGGACGATGAAGAGCAGTCTGCTAAAATCTTCGAGTATGCCATCCAGGACGACCGGATGACCCCGGTGGCAGAGTACAACATTGACGGAAGCAACGCCCTCAGCATCGACCGCAATGGCATCCTGTACGCCATGGACAACTTTGATGTCTACTGCTACGATCTGAACAGCAGCGACCCGGAAGAGCCCGGCGACGCACTGGACTACATGGGCAGCTGCTATTCCTCCAAGGATCGGGATCTGACCGTGATCTACTGGACCGACTCCGCACCGGTGCTGGTGCAGGACGGCGAGTACACTGAGCTGACGCTGGAGGGCGACAACGAGATCGGCCCCTTCTGCAGCATGCCCTCCCTGAACCTCAGCGGAGACGAGCTGCTGACGGTGGGTGAGCCGGACTCCAGCGGAGACTACTACTTTGCCGCCTTTGATCTGGACGGCAATGAGGTGGCCCGCAGCTCGCAGCCGGTGGGCAGCTTTGACGCCGTGATGATGAAGCGCCCCAACGGCTATCTGCTGGACACGGGCTATATGTGGGAGCTGTACGCGCCGGACGGCACTTTTTTGGAAAAGTCCCTTCCCGTGGGTGAGCGCGAGACCCTATGCCAGCTGTGCGGAGAGTTCTGCACCTTTGATGTCTTCCTGCCGCTGGAAGAAAACGCTTTCCTTGCAGTGGGCCACCACGGCAAAGCCACCGAGCCGGACGAGCCGGTGGTGTTCCGCATCACTACGGACTTCTGAGCCGACCGCTTTGGCGGGAAGACTGACGCAAAAACAGCGGGGCCGGGGAAAAGCCCTCGGCCCCCTTTGGAACAACAGGAGGAAACGCTATGGCAGGAATGCTGGAATACAAGTGCCCCTGCTGCGATGGCGCCATCCAATTTGACAGCGCCACCCAGAAGATGAAATGCCCTTACTGTGACACCGAGTTCGACGTGGATACCCTCAAGGGCTATGACGAGGAGCTGAAGGACGAAAAGCCCAGCGAGATGAACTGGGCCACCCCCGGCGGCAGCTGGGCAGAAGGGGAGACCGCCGGTCTGCATACTTACAGCTGCAAGAGCTGCGGCGGCGAGATCGTGGGCGACGACACCATGGCCGCCTCGGCCTGCCCCTTCTGCGGCAATCCCATCGTCCTCACCGGACAGTTTGCCGGGGCCCTGCGGCCCGACCTCATCATCCCCTTCAAGCTGGACAAAAAGGCCGCCAAGGCCAAATTGCAGGAGCATCTCAAGGGCAAGACCCTGCTGCCCCGGGTGTTCCGCAGCCAGAACCACATCGATGAGATCAAGGGCGTGTATGTGCCCTTCTGGCTCTTTGACAGCGACGCCGACGCCCAGCTGCGCTTTACCGCCACCCGGACCCGCTGCTGGTCGGACAGCAAATACGACTATACCGAGACCAACTACTACTCCGTCCGGCGGGACGGCACCTTGGGTTTTGATGCCGTGCCGGTGGACGGCTCGTCCAAGATCGAGGACGACCTGATGGAATCCATCGAGCCCTTCGCCATGCAGGACGCCATCCCCTTCCAGACGGCCTATCTGGCGGGCTATGTGGCGGATAAATACGATGTGAGCGCAGAGGACAGCATCGAGCGGGCCAACAAACGCATCCGCCGCTCCACTGAGGAGACGTTCCAGCAGACCGTTACCGGCTACGATTCGGTCAAGGTGGATAACAGCAGCATCCAGCTGCACGGCGGCAAGGCAAAGTATGCGCTGTTCCCGGTCTGGCTGCTGAGCACCAGCTGGCGGGGTGAAAACTACCTGTTTGCCATGAATGGTCAGACCGGCAGATTCGTGGGTGACCTGCCCGTGGACAAGGGCGCTGCCCGCAAGTGGATGCTGGGCCTTACGGCTGCCCTTTCCGCCGCGTCCTACGGCGTGATGTGGCTGCTGTGGCTGGCACGGATCCTGTAAAGGAGGGACGAACGATGAAAAAGACTTCCAACCGACTGCACTCCCTCTTTGCGGCGCTGGCAGCACTGATTCTTGCGGCGGCGCTGGCTGTTCCGGCCTTTGCGGTAGAGGGCGGCTTTGCCGACCTGTACTACCGCATGTTCGACGACGCTGAGGTGCTGACCGAGGACGAGGACAACGAGCTGGAGGACGCACTGGAAGAGCTGAGCCTGCGCCAGAGCTTCGATGTGACCATTGCCACCATCGAGTCGATGGAAAGCGTGGACTACGACAGCATGGAGGCCTATGCCGATGACCTGTATGACTTCTGCCAGTTCGGCTACGGCTCCGATATGGACGGCGTGCTTCTGCTGGTGAGCGTGGGCGACCGCAAATGGCACATCTCCACCTGCGGCTACGGCATCACCGCCTTTACGGATGCCGGCATCCAGTACCTTGGCGAGCAGATGACCCCCTTCATGGCCGATGGAGACTACGCCGGTGCCTTCCGCACCTTTGTCCAATGGTCGGATACCTACATTGACGCTGCCCGGGCGGGCCACCCCTATGACGTGAATAACCTGCCCCGGGAGCCGCTGTCTCTCATGTACCTGTTCCTTGCGCTGGGCATCGGCCTTGTGCTGGCATGGGTCGTCGTCCATGTGATGAAAAGCCAGCTGCGCAGCGTGGCGTTCCAGGAGAATGCCGCCAGCTATGTGCGGGAGGGCAGCATGAATCTGACCAACAGCCGGGAGCTGTTCCTGTACCGTGACGTGCACCGCACCGAGCGACCGAAGGAGTCCCGCTCCAGCGATTCCGGCGGCAGCTCCACCCACACCTCTTCCAGCGGCACCACCCACGGCGGTGGAGGCGGCTCGTTCTGAAAGGAGCATGTTTATGAACCCTTATCTCTCGGAAAAAGCCCGGGGTGAGATCCCCCGTGTCCTCAAATGGCTGCGGAACGCGGGGCTTGCCTTCTGCGTGTTCTGCTCTTTTGGCGGGTTGTATACCCTCTGTCTGGACCTGCAGGCCAAGGACACCTCCCACGTTGTCGGGTATGTGTTCTGGATCGTGGTGGGCGCAGTGCCCCTTGTTCTGTTCGCACGCAACGAAAAACGCCGCTACCATGCAAGAACCATCGCCCGCAGGGTGGAGAGCTACTCCGGGCCGGAGGTGCCCCTGCGGTGGCTGTGCAACAGCGTTGGCATGGACACAAAGGACCTTGCATGGTATTTTGAAAACGGTTATTTTGTAAACCTCAGTCTGGATCTGAACCAGAAGATCGTCCGCAGGCGGACCGTGCCCCGCCATGACCCGAACCGGAGCTGAACCCTCACAGCTGAAACAGAAAGGAGTATTTTCATGGGACTTTTTGATAAGATGAAGCAGGCCGCCGCAAATGTTTCCGGCAACCAGACCGTCACCTTTACCTTTCAGGCTCTGCCGGAAAGCCTTGCCCAGATGCAGGCACTGCCGGAGGCCAGTCTGGACACCCCCTTCAAGACCGCAGCCCTCACCGTCTGCGCGCTGTGCGCCTACGGTGCCGACAAATCCATCGGGCTGGAGATGCTCAACTGGCTGCGGGGTCCCCGCCCCATGAACGGGCAGGAGATTTCCTTCCTGAACGACCGCTTCCGGGACGGCAAGAGCTATATCCCGTTCTCCTACTTTGTGGGTGCGTCGCCGGAAAACGGCTATACCCCCCGCCAGCCCTTCACCCTGCTGGTGGGCAGCAACCACACCTCCAACGTGGAGGAAGGTTACTGCAAGCTGTTCATCCCCTGCGGCGGCGCCGACAGCCCCCGCCCCATCAAGCTGCGCCGCAAGGGCGACGGGCAGTGGTTCTTGTGGGATCAGTACCTGATGACCGGTATCCGCATCCCGGCGTCTGCCGACCCGTGGGCATAAAACAAAGGGGCTGACATGAAAGCCATGAAAACTTTTGCAGCACTGCTTGCACTGGCTTTCAGTCTGGCAGGGTGCGGTGCGGTGGACGGCGACCCCGTCCGCCCCGCCCCCGGCAGCGCCGGGCAGGGCAGCAGCACAGCGGCTTCCGGTGCCGATTCTGCTGAGCCGGAGCAGCTTGCCGCGCTGCGGCAGCTGGCCGGGGACAGCGGAGAGCTTGCCGGGGTGCTCTATCTGGGCAGCGTCCCGGAGCGCACCACCGATGTGCATGCCGTGCTGGACAGCTTACCGGAACAGCCGTGGCAGTTCGTTGCGGACATCCCGGCAGACCGCTGGGTCACAGCGCCGGGCGGCGGGCGGGAGCTGTACTGCATCTTTGCCGTGCGTAAGGAGGATACGCTTTTTGTCTATGAAAAGCAGGATCCTCAGTACCCGAACGAGACGGGCAAGGAGCTTTACGGCAGGCAGGGTGGCCAGCCCATTCTGCTGCTGTGCAACGGCAGCAGGGAGGACACCAACACCATGGTAACGGTCTATTGCAGCACCGGACGCCCGCTGGACTGGAACCCGCAGCTTTCCGCCGAGACCGGCCGCCCTGTGCCGGTGGATGGCGTGTATGATTTTTCCAACTACCCGCTGACCGGCGCTGCCCCCTGAGGTGCGCCCCGGCAGGGCATGAGAAAGGAGAACCTATGAAAAACCTGAAACTTCTGGCAGCCCTGCTGGCGCTGACCATCGGCCTTGCAGGCTGCGGCGGGTCGTCCAAGGGCAGCAGCGCGTCCAGCTCCAAGCCCGAAAAAATGCTGGACGGAGACAACATGACCGCATCGCCCTCCGCCAAACAGGAGTACACCGAGCCGGAGAACGTGACCTATATGCGCCTTCTGGCAGGGGAGGACGAATACCGCGCCTGTGTGCTGTATCTGGGCGGCTCCTACGAGGTGACCACCGATGTGCAGAAGGTGCTGGACAGCCAGACCGATCTGCGGGATCTGTGGGGCTTCGTCTATGACATCCCGCAGGATCACTGGGTCGTGGCACCGGATGGCGGGTGCGACCTGTACTGCATCTTCCCGCAGGAGGCGCAGGCCACCCTGTTCGTCTACGAGACGAGCCTGACAGACGATGCCGAAAACCCGCTCCAGCGCGGTAAACAGCTCTATTACAGTGAGGACGGTCAGCCCATCCTGCTGCTGTGCAACATCAGCGATATCGTCCCCAACACCGAGGTGGAGCTGTACCCCAGCACCGGCGAAGAGCTGGTCTTCAGCCCCTTCCTTTCCGGCGAGAACGGCCATGTGGTGGAAGCCGAGGGCGTGTGCGATTTTACCATCTACCCGGAAGGGGACGACTGGGAGACCGACACCAGCCCGTGGTCGCTGGAAGGTAACTGGCTGGAGACCGGCCGCGACACCGACGAGGGCTATTTTGACACCGACCCCGCAGACGCCGACCGGATGTGCTTTTTGCCCACCGATGCCGACACCGAGGGCAGCCAGCTGCCTTTCACCGCCAGCTACATCACCCCCTACCCGGAGCTGAACGTGGAGGAAGCCGACCTGTTCTATCAGGAGGGCACCCCGGAGGTACCCTTCCGCTCCAATCAGGAGTGGTACGCCACCTTTACCGGACCCCACGGCGACCGCTACGCCGTCACGCTGGAGGACGAGGACACCCTTGCCCTGAAGTTCTATCTGGACGGCGGGGAGAGCTACCTGAGCCTTGTCAACACGGTCTACTTTGCACGGCAGGAGGCCATGGGCTGACCAGCGCCGACCCACACCGGGAGGAATGCACCATGAAACACACCAAAACGATCACCATCCTCCACTCCAATGATCTGCACGGAGACTTTCTGGCAGAGCAGGTGGACGAAAAACTGGTGGGCGGCGTTTCCATGCTGTCCGGCTACATCGAAAAGGTGCGGGCAGAACAGCCCAACACCATCTACGCCATTGCGGGCGATATGTTCCGGGGCTCGGTCATTGATTCCGAATACAAGGGGCTTTCCACCATCGAGATCATGAACGCCCTTGCCCCGGACGTGGTCACCATAGGCAACCACGAGGTGGACTACGGCATCGCGCATCTGCTGTTCATCGAAAAATGCGCGCGCTTTCCCATCATCAACGCAAACCTCTACATCAAAAACACCTCCACCCGGCTGTTCACCCCCTACAAGATCCTGCGGATGGACGGCATGAACATCCTGTTCATCGGCATCATCACGCAGGACGTGATCAACCAGACCAAATCCGAATCTCTGGTAGGCTCCTTTGTGGACACCGCCGCAGCAGCCGCCGAGGTGGGCAAGATCTGCAACGCCCACAACAGCATCGATATTGATTTTACCGTGCTGCTGACCCACATCGGCTTTGAGGAGGACCGCCATCTGGCGCGCCAGCTGGACCCGGCGTGGGGAGTGGATCTGATCATCGGCGGGCACAGCCACACCCTGCCGGAGCACGCGGTGGAGGAAAACGGCGTGGTCATTGCGCAGGCGGGCACCGGCACCGACCAGATCGGGCGCTTTGACATCATCGTGGACACGGACAACAACTGCATCGATTCCTACACATGGCGCACCGTGCCCATCTGCGCCGAGACCTGCCCCCGCAACCCTGCCATGGAGCAGGTGCTGCACCGCTTCACCAGTCAGGTGGACGAAAAGTACAGCCACATCGTAGGGCGCTTCCGCCGGGAGCTTACCCACCCCCAGCGCACGCAGGAGACCGAGCTTGGCAACCTGTTTGCCGATATCTTTACCCGCAGCCTTGGGGTGGATGTGATGCTGATCGGCTCCGGCAGCATCCGGGCCGAAAAGCTGGGCCCCATCGTTACCTACGGCGACCTTATCGAGGGCTTCCCCTACGATGACGGCGTATTCATGTTCAAGGTGACCGGCCAGCAGCTGCGTCAGATGCTCCATTACATGCTGCGGGAGGAAGCCTACACCGGCCATACGGAGTTCTACCAGCTGCCCTCCACCCTGCGCCTGCGGTACGACCGCCGCAAGGGCGATTTTGATTACTTTACCTACTGCGGCAGAGAGGTGGGCAAGGAGATCGGCGATGACGCCCTGTTCACCGTGGGCATGCAGAACTACCACTTTAAAAACATCGAAAGCTTTTTCAACATCTCCTACGACACCCTTTGCAAGCTCCAGAAGCCCCGTAGCGTGGCAACCTCCTGTCAGGATATCCTGATGGAGTATTTCCGGGAGCACGAGATGCTGGACGCGGTGGTGGACGGCAGAATGACCATTCTACCCCCCACGGCAAGGGAAGGAGACTGACCCATGCGCACAGAAAGGAGGAGACGACCCATGCGCACTTTCTCGCTGGTGCTGCTGGGGCTGGCGGTGGGGGCGGCACTGCTCAGCCGCAGCCCCAGCCGCCCCGCCCCAACGCCCCCGGAGCCTGCGGCTGCTACCCCGACGCTGGCTGACCTTGAAACGTTGGAGTTCTGGGAGCGGGGCAGCTATATCCGGCCCATCTCCCGCACCTGCCTCACCCGCACCCCCGAGGGCACCCGGGTGGAACTGGAACTGTACCACGAAGAAGTGTATCAGGAGCAGGCCGGGCCGGAACTTCTGGAACAGGCCAAGGCCATTCTGGAAGAGTACGGCGTGGGCGGCTGGGCAGGCTTCTCCGGCCACGACCCCAACGTGCTGGACGGCAAAAGCTTCCGGCTGGAAGCCACTCTTGCCGACGGCACCCGCATCGAAGCCCACGGGGAAAACAAGTTTCCCCCAAACTACCGGGACGTGATGAGCGCTCTGGACGACCTCACCGCCGCCGCCCAGAAAAACGCCCTGCAGCAATACACCCCATAACAGAAAGGAGCACCCCATGAAACAGCGATTCTCAAAACGAACGCGCCTTGTCAGTGCCCTTTTGACGCTGGCTATGGTGTTCACCTTTTTGCCCTTCAGCGCCTTTGCGGCGAACACAGAAATTGATTTTAATTCGCCGGATTTTCAGCTTGATTTCCCGGATGCGGAATTTCAGCGCTTTCTCAAAGAAAGATGTGACACAAACCACAATGGCAAGCTCGATGCGCAGGAACTCAGCATCACAGAGATGACGATTACTGACGATTACAAAATCAAAAATCTTGAGGGAATTCGTTTCTTTGAAGATCTCGAAAAGCTGGATTGCCACGGTATCGGCTTGACAACACTTAATGTTGGCAAAAATTTCAAACTGAGGGAGCTGGATTGTTCCTATAATCAGCTGAAAGATTATCTTTATATTCTTTCAAGTGGACTGAAAATATTGAATTGCTCCCATAATAACCTGACCTCCATGGATCTGGGCATTCTCTCTGGGTTGAAACTTGAGGAGGTAGATTGCTCCTATAACAAAATATGGCGAATCGTAATGCGGAGCGAAGAGGAACTGATCAAATTTGATTGTTCCAACAACGAACTGACGGCGCTGGATGTTAGCCGTTGCTACCAGCTAAAACAGTTGAATTGCTCGGTAAATCAACTGGTAGAGCTGGATGTCAAAAACCAGACTAACCTGACACTGCTGGATTGTCACCATAATGAATTGATAGAACTGAACGTAAGCCGGAATCAGAATCTGGCATCGCTGACGTGTGATGGAAATCAGCTGACAACGCTGGACTTGAGCAAGAATAACAGCTTGAGCCATCTGAGCTGTGCGGAAAACCGGCTTGCTTGTGTGGACTTTTCCCATATGGTCGGAAGCACTATAAATGCTGATGGCAACAGGCGTCCCATTGCAGTTCGTACAGACGGAAAGTTTGACTTGGCCACACTGCCCGGTTTTGACGTGAGCAAAGCCACCAACTGGACCGGCGGCTCTGTTTCCGACACAACTCTAAGCGTGAATGCGGGCGCAAACGAGGTGAGCTACCAATACAATTGCGGCAATGGAGTAAAGCCCACATTCATCTTTGAAACCAGTCTGCCCATCAATAAGAATAATTTCCCCGACGATAGCTTTAGAAATTACATCAAAACCTACAAAGCAGGTGGCAGAGATGTCCTCACGGTGGAAGAACAAAGAAAAGTCGAAAGTATCGAAGTCAAAGGATGGAACATCAGCAACTTAAAAGGCATTGAGGCGTTCCCCAACCTGAAAGAGTTGAATTGCGAAAACAATTCTATCCAGAAATTAGACCTGAGACAGAATCCAGAGTTGGAAAAATTGATATGCAATAAGAATCAACTGACCCAGCTAGACCTGAGCAAGAATCCGAATATCTACTTTCTGAATTGCTCTTGGAACCAGTTGGAACAACTGGATGTATCGCATCTGAAAGATTTGGTGACGCTCGATTGCTCGCACAACGATCTGGAGCAACTGGATGTCAAAAATAGTAAATCTCTGGTAGCACTCAACTGTTCTGCAAATCAGTTGACAGAGCTGGACGTAGATGTGACTCATAAACCCAATCTGGAAAGGGTAGAATGCCAAAACAACCAGCTGACATCGCTGATTCTGGGCCAAAATAAACTGCTGAAGAAACTGAATTGTGCCCATAACCAGTTGACCCAGCTGAATTTGAACAATATGATTTCCTTAAAGGATCTGAACTGTTTCAACAACCAGCTGACCGTGCTGGATGTCAGCGATAGTCCAAAATTGACTACATTGTGGCTTGGGGATAACCATCTCACCAGCCTGAATCTGGACAACAACCCGAAGCTCGATTTCTCTCTTACGGATATTTACAGCGGTGATAATGTTTACACCGTTACCCTGAACCCTGACCGTACGTTTGACCTGAGCACTCTGCCCGGGAACTTTGATAAAAGCCGGGTTACAGGATGGGAGCATGGCAAAGCCAATGGGAACATTCTGACAGTCGATGAAGGCACAAACGTAGTGTACTACGGTTATCAGTGCAGAAGTAACATGTTGGACGTAAGTTTCACACTGGATGTGACTGGCACCGGCGGCACGGTTCCCCCGGTAACGCCTCCCTCCGGCGGCGATAACCCGGGCGGCGGTTCTACCCCGGGTGGTTCTACCCCGGGCGGCTCTACCGGCGGCGGTGCGGTCGTCATCGTGGCGGCGGCAGGCGCAGTGGCGGCTGGCGTTGTAGGCTACGGCGTGTACAATTATGTTTCCGGCCGCAAGCTGCAAGCCCTGCTGCCGGAAGGCGTGGCTGCACCCGAGAACCGCGCCCAGACCGCGCTGCTGCTGTGGAACACCGCAGGCCGTCCCGAGCCTGCCGACGCTCCGGCCTTTGCAGACGTAGCAGACCCGGATACCGCTAAGGCAGCCCAGTGGTGCGTGGAGCAGGGCCTGATGAAGCGCCGCCTGAACGGCAAATTTGCCCCGGGCAGCAGCATCCCGGCCTATCAGGTGCTGAATGCCTACCGTAAGCTGGCAGGAGGCTGACAACCGAAGGATCATTCTGCCCATGCCGGGCAATGACCACTTTTTGAAAAAGGGTACCCTTTTTTCGGGGGAAGCTGACGCTTCTCCCGAATAGGGCCCTGAAAAAAATTTTTACCACAGAAAGGAGCACCCCATGAAACAACGATTCTCAAAACGAACGCGCCTTGTCAGTGCCCTTTTGACGCTGGCAATGGTATTCACCTTCCTGCCCTTCAGCGCCTTTGCGGACGATGACGTCGATTTCTGGGTTCCCCTGCACAGCGAAAACTTTCCGGACAAAACGTTCCTGGAATATATCAGAACGACGTTTGACAAAGGAGGATCGGAGGATGGAGAACCGAATGGAATTCTGGAGCCAGGCGAATGGAGAGCTGTCACTACGATCGATGTCCGCAACAAAAATATTATCAGCCTGTGGGGCATTACGTGTTTTCGCAACTTGAAGAAGCTGAATTGCTCCGATAACCAGCTGACATCTTTGAACCTAAGCTACAACACCAAGCTAACGCAAGAAAACCTCAAGTGCACTGGAAACAAGTACCCCATTACCATTGATGAGACCGAACGTACGTTTGACTTGAGTACCCTCCCTGCTGGATTTGACGTAACTAAGGCCAGTGGATGGGCTGGCGGCACTGTGGAGGGCAACACCCTGAAGGTGAAGCCAGGTGCAACGCAGGTAACTTACACCTACGATTGCGGCAATGGACTGACCAGCGTATTCAGTCTGCAGGTGCTGACCATTACCAGAATCAAGCAGGTGAATCTCCGTGTAAACACCCCCAAAAAGAACGAAATGCCGGACGAGACCGTTGTTATTCTGGACAACGGAGCAGACGTCTGTGACGCCAAGATCTACTGGGTCGAGGGCGACGACGTAGGCGGCAAGCCGATCACCGGCTCCTTCAGGCCGGGCAAACGGTACACCCTTCAGGTGGGTCTGTACGCAAAACCCGGATATAAGTTTAGCAAGGATACCGTCTGCACAGTGAACGGACGGGATGCAACGTTCCTCATGACCATGAACGATGATACGGAATATTGCGCAATAAAGCATTATTCGGTGCCGCTGAATCCGGGCGGATTTGAGCACGACCACAAGATGAAAATGAACCACGACGAGCACAGTCACTGGATGGAGTGCCCCATCTGCCATACGGTGCAGGGCACCGAAGCCCATGTCTACGATGACGACAAGGATACCACCTGCAACGTCTGCGGCTATGTCCGCAGCCTGACCCCGGGCGGCGGTTCTACCCCGGGTGGCGGTTCTACCCCGGGCGGCGATACCCCGGGCGGCGGCTCTACCGGCGGCGG
>OHHC01000707.1_pt1 | contig 12239 bp, 10 predicted proteins | sample 1606381 | NCBI WGS metagenome assembly OHHC01 (sample SAMEA3879581, study PRJEB24766) | human gut metagenome | biome: human-associated habitat; feature: feces | place: USA | collected 1985/1987 | reverse complement strand
ACGAGGAGCAGTCCGGCTGCGGCTTCGACTATGCCTACCGCTACCCGGGCATGAACAAGGTACTGCAAGCCGCCGGGCGGGTGGTGCGCACCCCACAGGACAAAGGCGTGGTGTTGCTTTTGGACGACCGCTTTGCGCAGCCCGACACCGCCCGTCTGTTCCCGCCGCACTGGCAGCACATCCGGTATCTGCCCGGTACCGCCGCGCTGGAAGCGGCGCTAAAAGGGTTCTGGGATGTATAAAACTGCAAAAGGAGTTGTTGCATCATGCGCAACAACTCCTTTTGCTATAACCTTAATACTCCACGCCTTTCCGTGCGGCGATGCCCTTCTGGTAGGGGTGGCGGCGGCAGCACATCTCTGTGAGGTAATCTGCGGCATCCAGCATCCACCCAGGGGCTGCGTGGGCGGTCAGGACGCACTCCTGCCCGGCGGGGCGGTGCAGCACCGCCTGCTGCAACAGGGCTTTATCCACCATGTCCAGTTCCCACGCGCTGCCGGCTTCGTCCAGCACCAGCATATCACAGGGCTGCGCCAGCGCCGCCGCAAGGTTTTTGTTTTGCAAATCGCGGGTAGCGGCCTTTTCCGCCTCGTTCATCTGAAAAACAAATTTCTGCCCGGCCTTGCCCCGGTAAACGACAGCGCCCAGCTGCTCCAGCAGCGGGATCTCGCCGCTCTGCCCGCCCTTTAAAAACTGCACGATGACCACACGTTTTCCGCTGCCCAGCGCCCGCAGGGCAAGCCCCATGGCGGCTGTGGTCTTGCCCTTACCATCGCCGTAATACAGATGCAAAAGGCCTAAACTTTCCATCGTCTTTCTCCTTTTTGGCTCTCCCGGTTTTGTAACAAAAGGCACCCGCAGCCCTGTATGCTTAGCAGAACGGCTGCGGATGCCTTGTTATTTATGGTTTGCTTTTACTGGTACAGCGGGAACTCCCGGGTCAGGCGCAGAACGCGCTCGCTGATCTCGTCCTTCTTTTCCTCATAGTGCCAGATGCAGTCTGCAATGCAGTCCGCGATCACCTGCATCTCGGCTGCGCCCATACCGCGGGTGGTGACAGCCGGGGTACCCAGACGCACGCCGGAAGTCACAAAGGGGCTGCGGGTCTCGCCGGGGACGGTGTTCTTGTTGGCGGTGATGTGCACGCTGTCCAGACGCTGCTCCAAGTCCTTGCCAGTGCACTCCTCGTCCCGCAGGTCAATGAGCATCAGGTGGTTGTCGGTGCCGCCGGATACCAACTTGACGCCGCGCTGCTGCAAAGCCGCAGCCAGTGCCTGTGCATTTTCTACGATCTTGCGGGCATATTCCTTGAACTCCGGCTTCAGTGCCTCGCCAAAGCAGACAGCTTTTGCTGCAATCACGTGCTCCAGCGGGCCGCCCTGCGTGCCGGGGAACACTGCCGAGTTGATGCGCTTGGCAATGATGGGGTTGTTGGTCAAAATCAGGCCGCCGCGGGGGCCGCGCAGGGTCTTGTGAGTGGTGGTGGTCACCACATCGGCGTAGGGTACGGGGCTCTGGTGCTGACCGCCCGCCACCAGACCGGCAATGTGCGCCATATCCACCATCAGGTATGCGCCGTAGCCGTGGGCGATCTCGGCCAGTTTTTCAAAGTCGATGGCGCGGGGGTAGGCAGAAGCGCCCGCCACCAGCATCTTGGGGCGCACCTTGCGCACCTGCTTTTCCAGCTCAGCGTAGTCGATCACGCCGTCTGCGCCGACACCGTAGGAGATGAAGTGGTAGTTTTTACCGGACATATTCACCGGGGAACCATGGGTCAGGTGACCGCCCTGCGAAAGGTCCATGCCCATAACGGTATCGCCCAGCTCCAGCAGGGCAAAATACACGGCAAGGTTGGCCTGTGCGCCGGAATGGGGCTGGACGTTGGCATACTTTGCCCCGAACAGCTGGCAGGCGCGCCGGATGGCAATATTCTCCACCTCGTCCACATAGACGCAGCCGCCGTAGTAGCGCTTGCCGGGCAGACCCTCGGCGTACTTGTTGGTCAGCACGCTGCCCATGGCTGCCATCACGGCGGGCGAAACGATATTCTCGCTGGCGATCAATTCAATATTCTCGCGCTGACGGGTCAGTTCCCGCTCCATGGCTGCGCCCAGTTCCGGGTCGGCTGCATTGACCATGCCGATGGTGTCCATCATATCCTTGTACATTTTACTTGCCCCTCTCCACAAAATGTTGCAGGTTCTCTCAGCGCAGCGCCCGCGCGGCGTTTGCTACTATAAGATATATCATAGCAGAAAGCGGCGGCGGCTTCAATCCTCTTTTCGCCAAAAGGCTTGCTTTTTTTGTCTGAAGTGTTTATTATGTTTGTATAAAAATGCGCTGTCGATTTTGTATATTTTTCAAGTATCCCCTTTCACAGGTGAAGCGAGGTGTTTTGTATGACCATTGCCGAGGAAAAACAGGCGCAGCGTACCGCTGGCCGTGCCGCCCGCAAGGCGCTGGATGCGCCGCCGCCAATGCAGCCCTTTGCCGCCGGGTGCTGGAACTGGACGCCTACCGCGCCGCCTGCACCCTTTTGCTCTACGCAGCCTTTGGGGGCGAAGCCGACCTTGCCGCCGTGGCTGCCGAAGCTGTCCGGCAGGGTAAGACGGTAGCCTACCCGGTGTGCGGCGAAGGCTTTTCCCTTACCGCAGCCGTGCCTAGCGCGGACGGCTGGGCGATGGGACAGTACGGTATCCGCACGCCTGTGCTGGAACGCTCTGCCCTTTTGCAGCCGGAGCAGCTGGATCTGGTGCTGGTGCCCTGCACCGCCTTTGACGCAGGCTGCTACCGGGTAGGCATGGGCAAGGGCTACTACGACCGCTACCTGCCCTACTGCACCCGGGCGGTGAAGATCGGCATTGCATTGGAGGTTCAGCGCGTCCCCCGCGCCGCCGTGGACGCCCACGACCAGCGGCTGGACGCCTTTGTAACAGAGAGGGGTATCTACACATGGAAATGAACGATTTAAGCTGCGCGCAGTTTCTGGCACAGCTTGCCAGCAAAGCGCCCACGCCGGGCGGCGGCGGCACGGCCGCGCTGGTGGGCGCTGCCGGTGTGGCACTGGGCAACATGGTGGGCTGCCTGACCACCGGCAAAAAAAAGTATGCCGTCGTGGAAGCGGACATTCAGGCACTGAACGCCCGGGCTGAAGCCCTTCGGCTGGAGCTGGAAGCGCTGGTGCAGGCCGATGCTGACGCCTTTACGCCGCTGGCTGCGGCCTACGGCCTGCCCAAGGACACCCCGGAGCAGGCCGCGCACAAGGCTTCTGTGCTGGAAGCCGCACTGGACGGTGCAAGCGCCGTGCCGCTGCAAATTATGGAAAAGTGCGCCGAGGGCATCGCGCTGGCGGGGCAGTACGCCGCCAAAGGCAGCGTGCTGGCAGTATCGGACGCAGGCTGCGCCGCCGTGCTGTGCAAGGCCGCCTTGCAGGCCGCAAGCCTGAATGTGTTTATTAACACCAAGCTGATGGCAGACCGCAGCCGCGCAGCCGCGCTGGACGCCCGGGCAGACGCATTGCTGGCAGAGTTTGTGCCCCGGGCAGACGAAACCTTCACCGCCGTCAGCGGGAAACTCCGCAATAAATAATATCACAAATGAGGGAAAGTATATGGCAACGATTTTAAAGGGCGCGCCGGTGGTGGCCGCCATGAACGAGCGCAACGCTTTGCTCTGCGAGCAGTTGAAAGCCAAGGGCATCACCCCCACGCTGGCCGTGGTGCGGGTGGGTGAGCGGGAGGATGACCTCTCCTACGAGCGGGGCGTAATGACCCGCTGCGGCAAGGTGGGCGTCGCCGTCCGGCAGTTCGTGCTGCCTGCCGATGCCACGCAGGAGCAGCTGCTCCGGGTACTGGACGAGGTGAACACAGACGACAGCATCCACGGCTGTCTTTTGTTCCGTCCCCTGCCCAAGCAGTTCGATGACCGCACCGTCCGCGCCGCCCTGCGCCCGGAAAAGGACATCGACGGCATTACGGACGGTTCGCTGGCCGGGGTGTTCACCAACACCGATCTGGGCTATGCTCCCTGCACCGCGCAGGCCTGCATGGAAATTTTGAAGTATTACAACGTCCCCCTTTCCGGCAAGCGTGCCGTGGTGGTGGGGCGCAGCCTTGTGGTGGGCAAGCCCGCTGCCATGATGCTGGACCGGGAAAACGCCACCGTCACCCTGTGCAACTCCCGCACCCGGAATCTGCCGGAAGTGTGCCGGCAGGCCGACATCGTGGTGGTGGCCATGGGCAAAATGGCGGCTGTGGGCGCGGACTGCCTGCGGGCAGGCCAGACGGTCGTGGACGTAGGCATCCATGTAAACGAGGAGGGCAAGCTGTGCGGTGACGTGCAGTTTGACGCCGCAGAGCCGGTGGTGGACGCCATCACCCCTGTGCCCGGCGGCGTAGGCACCGTGACCACCTCGGTGCTGGTAGGCCATGTGGTGCAGGCGGCGTGCAAAAAAGCCGGAGTAGAATGCTGAGAAGATCATTTTAAGACAGAGCAAGCCCGGAAAGTCCGCAGACTTTCCGGGCTTGCATTTTTACGGGCGGAATTGTAACGGGTATCAGCCCCGCACAAGGAGCAGCAGCAGGGCCGAGGCCACACACTGCAGAATGAGCCAGCGGGCTACTACCTGCTCGTCGCTCCAGCCCTTGCGCTTGCGCACATGGTCGTGGAGAGGGGTCAGGGTGTTTTTCAGTATCCAGATGTGCAGAAAACGCTTCAGGCTGATCTTCAAAATGCCCAAGCTGCCGTCTGCGATGAACACGATAGCCGCCAGCAGGAAGGCGAACGGGTGGCCGCACTTGAGCGACAGCATGGCGATGAAAAAGCCCATGGCGCGGCTGCCGGCATCGCCCATCAGCAGGCTGGAGGGCTTGGCATTCAACCACAGGTAGGCCAGCAGCGCACCGATGAACACCACGCCGGCGGTGGCGTAGGTGCCCAACTCGGTCTTATAGGCCAGCAGGTAGGTGCCAATGGTCACCACTGCCAGACTGGCGGAAAGGCCGTCCACACCATCGGTGCAGTTGACTACGTTGATGCTTGCCCAGATAAGGATAACGATGAGCAGCAGGTACACTGCATACGGCAGGGTGAAGCTCCACTGCAAAAAGTGTACGCCGCAGCCATTGAAGTTCAGGTAGGTGACGCCCGCCAGCACCGCGATGACAAAATCGATGATGCCTTTTTTGTACTCATTCCAGGCGGTTTCGGCGGCATCGTCCAGATAACCGGAGAGCATGGAGGCGATCAGCAGCACATTGTACACCACATACTCTGTGTTGAAGGGCAAAAACGCCAGCGACACCAGTGCGATGCACAGCACAAAGATCAGTCCGGAGCCTCGCGCCTTGCCCTTGGAAAGCTCGCCGTTCACCGCAAAGGCGCGGCCGTGGTCGTGGGGCAGTTTATCGCGGAAAATGGAATCCGTCAGGGCGGTCAAGGCAAATGCCAGCAAAAACGCCATGGCATCCACGCCCCGCTGCCCGATGACAGAGGTCAGCATTTGGATCATAAGATAACATTCCTCTTTCTTTCTGTATAGTACGTTGTGAGTGTATCACGCCCTTGCCCAAAAATCAATCCCGGCGGCAAAATTCACTTTGGATTGACTTTTCTCCCGTAGCTCTCTATAATAATGTATTAGTCTGTAATTTTCACCCACAACGCAGGAGGTTCCATGTCCATTACACTTGAGCAGCTCTCTGCCCGGATGCGGCAGGGTGAGCAGGTGCCGCTGCGCCATACCGCACAGGTGGCGCTGACGCTGAGCATCCCTTCCATTTTGCAGCAGATCGTGGTCACCGCTATGGAGTACATCGATGCCGCCATGGTGGGGCACATCGGTGCCGCCGCCACCGCTTCCATTGGCATCGTCAGCTCCAGCACATGGCTGTTGCACGGCATGCTGGCCGGGCTGTGCATGGCGTTTTCCATTCAGGTGGCGCAGTATCTGGGCGCAGACCGCCAGCAGGACGCCCGGGGCGTTTTGCGGCAGTCCATGCTGTTCAATCTGGCGGTGGGTCTTGCCGCAGCGGCCTTTGGCGTGGGCATCAGCCGGTTTCTGCCCGGGTGGCTGGGCGCAGACACGGCATTGCAGGCAAACGCTTCGGCGTATTTTGCCATCTGGTCGGCTTCCCTGCCCTTCATCATGGCTATGGGCACCTACGCCGCCATGCTGCGCTCTACGGGTGATGCGCTTACCCCGGGCCTCATCAGCATCTTCACCTGCGTACTGGACATCATCTTCAACTTTTTCCTCATCAACCCCACCCGGGAGATGACGGTATTCGGCCAGAACCTCACGGTCTGGGGTCTGGGCTGGGGCGTACCGGGCGCAGCACTGGGCACAGCCCTTGCCAACGCCGTGGGCGGTACGCTGGCGCTGGGCGTTCTGCTGCTGCGGGATGGCCCGCTGTGCATCCGCAAGCCCGGCTCGTGGCACATTACCCGCGCCTGCCTGCATAACGTGTGGAAGGTAGGCGCACCGCTGGCGGCAGAGCGCGCCGCCCTGTCCTCGGCACAGGTGCTGCTGGTGCGCATCGTGTCCGGGCTGGGCACTACCGCCATTGCCGCCAACAGTCTGGGGGTCAGCGCCGAGAGCCTGTGCTACATGGCGGGCTACGGCATTCAGGACGCCGCTCTTGCGCTGGTGGGGCAGGCCGTGGGCGCGAACCGCCGGGACATGGCAAAGCGCTTTGCATGGCTGTGCACCGCCATGGGCATGGGCATCATGGCACTGACCGGCGTGGGGCTGTATGTGTTTGCCCCGCATCTGATGGGCATTTTTACCGCCGACGCCGCCGTCATTGCGCTGGGTGCGCGGGTGCTGCGCATCGAAGCCTTTGCCGAGCCGATGTTCGGGGCAAGCATCGTAGCCAGCGGCTCCATGCAGGGCGCAGGCGACAGCACCGGCTGCTTTATCCTGAACCTTTTCAGTATGTGGGGCGTGCGGCTGACCTTGGCGGTTCTGCTGGCTCCCCGCTTTGGGCTGGTGGGCGTATGGGTGGCCATGTGCGCCGAGCTTTGCACCCGCGGCGTACTGTTTTTGCTGCGCATGGCGCGAGGCAAATGGCTGGATAAGGGCGCGCTGGCGTAAATCAACCGTTGGGCGGGAAGCTTCCTCCTCGGACACGACTCGGGCCATTCCATCGCCCGCCCTACCGCCTGCGGCGGCAGGGGCCCACCCCAGCGGACGGTCCTCGGAGAAACTTCCCGCCTAACGGCTGTCTATACAAGCAAAAAAGCCGAAACAACCTTGCAGTTGCTTCGGCTTTTTCTATGCCTAAAGAACTAAGAAAAATCACTTGCGGCCATGCAGGATGGGAGACAGGGGCTTATAGATCAGCAGGCACAGTACGGCGTCCAGCAGACCCTTGACCAGCGTGAAGGGCATGTTAAAGATCACAAGGCACTTGATCAGGCTGTCGGCAGAGGGCAGAATGGCCTGATACATTCCCAGAATGGCTTCCAGCGGCATGTGGTAGAACTGTACATAGGCCGGGTAGGTGATGAAGTAGTTGGAGGGCACGCTGAACACGGCCATGACGACTGCACCGGCAATGGCACCCAGAATGGCGGTCTTGCGGCTCTTGTGGCGCTTGTAGACAAAGCCCGCCACAGCGGAGAACACCGCGCCCAGCATAAAGTTGCACAGCTCACCCACGCAGGCGGTGGAGGTGCCCTTGATGATGATGTGCAGCAGGTTCTTCATAAAGCTGATGACCACGCCGTACACCGGACCCAGTGCAAAAGCACCCAGCAGGGCGGGCAGGTCGGAGAAGTCCATCTTGACAAAGGACGGGATGAGCATCGGCAGCGGGAACTCGATGAACATCAGGATAAAGGCGACCGCGCTGAGCATGGCGGCAACGGTCAGATTGTGGGTGGTATTCTTTTTCATGGTAGTTGTCCTCCCCGGGGTGTACTCCCCGTTCAAATTTGTTCGGAAAGCCCTTTTCGCGCTGGATCGAACCGGAAAGACAAACCAAAAAGCGCCCTGCTGCAACCAAAAACTGCAACAGGGCGCACAGACGCAATTTGCCTGCCGTTTCTTGCATCCGGACTATACCGTTGGTCCCGGAGTTGCACCGGGTCAGCACCCTTGCGGGTGGTCGCGGACTTTACCGCCAGTGGGGAATTGCACCCCGCCCTGAAACGAACTTTCTGACCAAGAGTATAGCGCGGTACTGCGGCGCTGTCAAGCCCCCTTTCCAAAAAGTTTGCACATTTTTTGTCAAAGTGCGTTTTCACCTTTCTTTCCTTGCCCCGGGCGGCAGAGTATGCTATCATAATATGCGTTGTGAAAAAACACAGGAGGTTTTCCATGATTTTCTCGATCCGTAACCTTGGCTTCGAGCTTGGCTCGCTGCTGCTGGAAGGCTGGGCAGCCTTTGCCGCCCGCGTGGTATGCGCGGCGCTGCTGCTGGTGCTTGGCTGGCTGGTACGGCAGCTTTTGTCCCGCAGGGTGTTCCCTGCCCTGCTGCGCCGCAACTGGCGGCTGGCCGGTACGCCTATTCTGCTGCGCAGCTTTGCCGTGCCGCTGCAGCGGCTCACCCTTGCGGCGTTCATCTATGCCGCAGCGGCCAGCCTGCCGTGGGCAATTGCCGGCGTAAATAAATTTCTGCTCACAGTCTTTGAGCTGGCCGCCACCTTTTTTGTGTGTCAGGGGCTGTACGCCGCCGCCGATCTCACCGACCTTTTGCTGGCGAGCTGCGGCGAGGAGGTGCGCACTAACCGCACTCTAACCACCCTGCTGAACAAGGTGTACAAAGTTCTCATCGTGGTTCTGGGCGTTATGACCATGGCACAGGAGAGCGGCCTGCCGGTGGGCAGCATCGTAGCCAGTGCGGGTCTTGTCGGTCTGACCATCTCTCTCGCGGCGCAGGACAGCGCCAAAAACCTGTTCAGCGGGCTGGTCATCCTGCTGGACCGCCCGTTTTCCATCGGCGACTGGATCACCGTGGGCGACGTTTCCGGCGAGGTGGTGGACATCAACTTCCGCTCCACCAAAGTCCGCGCGTTGGATAACTCGGTGTACATCCTGACCAACAGCACGGTCAGCTCTGCCACCATCAACAACGGTACTTTGCGCAACAAGCGGCTGTACCGCTTCACCCTCGGGGTCACCTACGATACCTCCCGTCCTCAGCTGGAACAGCTGATGACCGACCTGACTGCCATGCTCAAGGCCAGCCCCTACACCTACGAGGACTCGGTGCTGGTGGAGTTGAGCGGCTTTGGGGCTTCCAGCATCGACCTGCTGGTGTCCGCCTACCTGCGCACCGCCGACATGACCCGCTTTTTGCAGATGCAGAACGACTTAAATCTCGATCTGATGGACGTGATGCAGAAAAACGGTGTGGACTTCGCCTTCCCCTCCACCACCGTGTATCTGGAAAAGAACAACTGAACTTTTTTGGAGGGCTCCTTCCTATGACACAGCTTTTGCTGCCTATTATTTACTTAGCCTTTATCAGTCTTGGTCTGCCAGATTCCCTGCTGGGTTCTGCATGGCCCACCATGTACCCCCAGCTGGGCGTTCCCTTCTCCTACGCGGGCATCCTGTCCATGATCATCTCGCTGGGCACCATCGTTTCCAGCCTGAACAGCGACCGGCTCACCCGGGCACTGGGCACGGGCAGGGTGACCGCCCTCAGCGTGGGCATGACCGCTGCGGCGCTGTTCGGTTTCTCGGTCTCCGGCCAGTTCTGGATGCTCTGTCTGTGGGCTATCCCCTACGGCTTGGGCGCGGGCAGCGTGGATGCCGCCCTGAACAACTACGTTGCCCTGCATTACGAAAGCCGCCACATGAGCTGGCTGCACTGTATGTGGGGCGTGGGCACCACCATCGGCCCTGTGGTGATGGGCGTGGCGCTTTCCGGCGGGCTGAGCTGGAACAGCGGTTACCGGTATATCGCCCTGTTCCAGATCGCACTGACTGCCGTTCTTTTTTGTAGCCTGCCCCTGTGGCATAAACGCCCCGATGCCACCCCGGACGGCACCGTGCCCAAGGCGCTGACCCTGCCGCAGGTGTTCGCGCTGCCGGGCGCGAAGGAAGTGATGCTTTGCTTCTTCTGCTACTGCGCGCTGGAGACCACCGCCGGGCTCTGGGCAAGCAGCTACCTGACCCTTGTGCGGCAGGTACCCGCCCAGACGGCTGCCAGCTTTGCCAGCCTGTTCTATATCGGCATCACGGTGGGGCGGGGCGTCTGCGGCTTTCTGACCTTAAAGCTGAGCGACGACCAGATGATTCGTCTGGGGTTTGCGGTGCTGGGCGTGGGCATTGCCGCCCTGCTGCTGCCCGGGGCGCAGGTCTTTGCGCTGGCCGGGCTTGTGCTGGTAGGGCTGGGCTGCGCGCCCATCTACCCCAGCGTCATCCACTCCACCCCGGCGCACTTCGGCGTACAGAATTCTCAGGCCGTCATCGGCATCCAGATGAGCAGCGCCTATGTGGGCAATCTTGCCATGCCGCCGCTGTTCGGCGTGCTTGCCAACAACATCACCCCGGCGCTGTTCCCCTTCTACCTGCTGGTATTTCTGGTGCTGATGGCGCTGATGCACCGGCAGCTGGTGCGCAAAACGGCGCACATCTGAAAGGGTCCAGCCTGCTAAAGTTAAAGGGACTGCCGTACCTCATTTGGTGCGGCAGTCCCTTTGCTATTTATTCAGTTATTTGTAAAGAACTGCGTTCAAAACTTATTGAGCATCTTTTTCAGCTTTGCCAGTTCCTCTGCATCGCGGGTATCATCCAGCAGGGTGAGGGCATCGTTGAAGTAGTTGCGGTCCATGTAGGAGTGGGTGGAGTTTGCGTGGGCAGCCATAGCCTCCAGCACGGCATAACCGGAGCGCACCAGCGGGTGGGTAGCAGGCACGCTGCCGCCCTCGGCCACCAGCGCAAACTTGCTTTCCGCCATATCCTCCAGCAGGGCGCTGTAAGCGTTGTTGGGGTCGGTGCCGTGGTTCTGCAGACCCTGATACAGCAGCTGTGCCACAAAACCCAGCGTAGAAGCCGTATACCAGTTACCATTGAAATTATTGGGGTTCGCGGCCTTATCGGTGACCGGGGAGTTGATCTTGTTGGTCAGGTACACCACCACCAGATTCTCCACGGGGTCGATCATGGTCAACGTACCGGTCCAGCCCTGATGGCCAATGGTATTGGAGGGTGCCTGCGTACCGAAATACCAGCAGCGCTGGTTGTCGCCCTCACGCCACCAGCCCAGACCCCAGTTGGCAGCGTCCTCCTTCTTGGGTGCGGTAAAGGCGTCCATCACGTTGCGGGAGAAGTAGCGGTTCTCGCCGTAGCCGCCGGTGAGCATGACAGAGGCCAGTTTTGCCAACTCGGTAGCGTTGGAGAACAGGCCTGCATGGCCGGAAATACCGCCCATTGCGTAGTAGCACTTCTCGTCGTGCACCTGGCCCTGAATGGTGGCGGTGCGCACGCCGGTAAAGGAGATGGCACCATCACGGGTGTTGCCGTTCAGCTCGGTAGCGGCGCAATCGTTGGCGGCAAAGCCGTTCAGCAAGGGGTTGTAGGCGGTGTGCGTCAGACCCATGGGGTCCCAGAAGGTCTCCTTCAGGAAGGCGTCCAAACCCTTGCCGGTGATGGCTTCAATAGCGAAGGCCAGCAGCATATAGTCCACGTCGGAGTAAACGGTCTTGGTGCCCGGCTTATACATCAGCGGGGTCTTGAAGATGGACTTGAGGGTCGCGGCGCGGGTTGCAGCGCTGCCGTCCCAACCGGAGAAGAGCACGTTGGTGGCACCGGGAACGGTCTTTTGAGCGCACTGGTCAAAGGAATCGTTGTGGTACTGGGGGTCTGCAGGGAAGCCTGCCTGATGGCGCAGGATATCGCGCAGGGTCAGTTCTGCTTTCCACTGCTTGTTGACCTTCAGGCCCGGGTTCTCGTAGCCGTTGTAGGTAATGTCGATGGTGTCCTCCACAAAGGCGCTGCCCAGCAGGTCTACCAGACGGCTGTCCAAATTGGCCTTGCCCTGCGTGACGAGGTACTGTAATGCGTAGTTTGCAGTGTACATCTTGGTGTTGGAGGCCAGATCGTACAGGGTATCGTTGGTCACAGCCGGGCTGTCGGTCTTGGGGGTGCCGTCCGGATTATAGGAGTTCACCTTGCCCCATGCGTTCTGGTACACCAGTTTGCCGTTTTTCACAATGGCCATCTGTGCGCTGGGGAAGCCGTTGTTCACGTCGGCCTGAATGATCTGCTCCAACAGCTCCAGTGCATC
>OHHC01000693.1_pt1 | contig 12366 bp, 6 predicted proteins | sample 1606381 | NCBI WGS metagenome assembly OHHC01 (sample SAMEA3879581, study PRJEB24766) | human gut metagenome | biome: human-associated habitat; feature: feces | place: USA | collected 1985/1987 | reverse complement strand
AGTACCGGTGATAAATCAAAGGATAATATCAATGTAACAGAGAATTACTATCTATATAAAAACAATGATTATTTTTTAAAGGACAGTATCGGCTGTAAAACACAGGAGGAAGCAGACAATTATTCGGTGATTATTAAAACGATTACACCGGAAGAGCTGAATGCACAGCCGAAATGGGCAGATTATGCGGATCTGTATGTGGTTTCCCCAAAGGTACATTCCGGGGGTGATAATATCAGAGAGATCTGGAAAAAACACAACAGGTACGGAAAGCATTCGTCTGTTTCTTCGTATACGGATGGATTTAATGGATCGAAAGATATCAGCTGGGATGTTGTCAAGAAAATGTATAAGAAGATCAATCAGGAGGAGAACTATGCCCCGATTTTTATGGATTCCGGGGTGTATATAAATACAGAGGGATCTTTAAGTGGGGGAAAATCGGTTACGTTTCATATTTTGGACTGGAATATGAATCCAACCATTTATACTTATACCGATACGGGCTATAACAATAATATGTATAAACTGGCAGTCATGCTGTTTTCCATGGATTCTGAACTGTTTCAGCGGTTGTATCTGGATGGAGAAGATGCCTTGATTCAAAAGAAAGAAATTAATGGAGTTGAGACTGGTGTGTTTACTGCACAGACGGGCGATGCGCAGACATACTGGTCTATGTTTACATTTCTTCCGTCCGATGTGGATGGACGTGTGATCGGCGAGAACTGGTACCATTACTGGACGAAGCAGGATAAATGGGAGAAGTATATGACTGCCGGAAATATTTCTACCGATGAAAATCAGGGATATTTAAATGGCAGACTGTTTGTGTTTAAAGGGGATACAACTTCCACACAGGCATTTGGCACGGGGACGGTTCCGGCATCGGATCCGAATTCTAAGTTTACGGATTTTAAGGAATTTACGGGAAATGATCCCAAAGCGACACCGGCAGATGCAGTCCGTTATATTCTCGGATATAAAACATCAAAGGATCATGTGGATGGAGAACTGCGGATATTGGATATTGAGCCATGCTATGACCGAAAGAACGGATACTCTCTGAAAAAGAGTTATATCCAGCTTATGATTCCGAATTTTATCGGGGATATTAAGATTACCCATATGACTACGGCAGAGTTTATTGGTTCCACGGAGGATCTAAACAGCAAGTACAACATGATTTATCTTGGGCTGGATCAGGGCGCTTACAATCTGGTAGAAAAGGATGTAACCTATAAAGATGCAGATGGCAACGTGAAATGGATCAAAGAGAATCAGACGGTGTGGAATGATACTTCCATGAATGGAAAAATATATTTCCATACCGGAGATAAAATGACCAGTGCAGAGTATAGCAGGTCAGACGGCATAAGCCGTTCGGTCAAGTTCCTGTGGGCTGGAAGTGGAAATAATGTTATAGAGGATACGACACTCCGTTTCCCGGGAAATGACATTACAAAGATTAAGAAAGCGGAACTGGAGAACTTTTTACATGCCGGTTATCCGGTTGTTGCGGTTGATGACCTCTATCGTCTGTCCGATAAAATAGATGCCGGTTCAAACCTTGCGGATCTGGTCAGGGAGAGTAAGAAGAAAAAGAAAACCATTTACCAGACGTCAGATACCAATGGGCTGATTGCAAAGGTAAAAGAGGTCTGTCCGAAAATTGCGTTTACAAAACTGCCAAATGAATATCAGGGAACGACTTCGTCTGAGGGGAAAAATGATACGTCTGTTTCCGTAGATGACAGTAAGGCAAATTATCTGGATGTGGACGGTTTTGGCAGATCAAAACTTGATTTTGGTTTTCAGGTGACGGATGTGCCATCGGCACAGTATCAGTGTAAAGTTTATATTGACCAGAATCAGGATGGTAAATTTGAAGAGGGGCTGGCAGATGTGGATGGCTCCGGGGATGCGGATGATTCGGATGATACAGGGGAAGTTTATTATGAGGGAGATGTTTTTACGGCAGGAGACGGGGAACAGAACATTACACTGGTAAAACTTTCCAAACTGTACTTCGGGCTGATCCAGTGGAAGATTGTTGTATACCGCAAGGATAATCCGGACATTCATTTTACACGTACCGGCTGCTCGGTTGCAAAAAACCAGACCGGACAGAAACGGGAGATTAAGGTGCTTCAGATTATGCCGGATACGGATACTAATAATAAGGGGTATCTGAATCTGGAAGAAAATACGCTGTTTACGAAATATTATAATGCATTGAATGATTATAAAATTTCCGTGGTAACGACTACGGTTTCTGATTTTCAGAAGAATTATTTCGGGGAGAAATTTGTGTATGATTATTCCAGGGATATTTCAGCCCAAAAAGGAAACGAAAATCCAGCTAAAATGTCGAAAAAACAAAAGGAACTGTATAATACATACAATATGTTTATTCTGGGATTTGGCGATACGTTCCATAAGGTAAATATGTCGAATAAAAACGGTGCGATTGATTTCCTGAAATATTTTATCGCCTCTGGAAAAAGTGTTTTGTTTACGCATGATTTTACTTCTATGCATAATGTGAACAGTGGGGATTTCGGATATTCTGCCAATACATATCTGCGTGATGTCATGGGAATGAACCGGTATAAAGCTGTGAGTGGGAAGCTGACCGAGAGCGAACGAAAGGAACTGCTGGCTTATCAGGCGAAACATAAGTATGATACAATGACCCAGACAACCGTTGGCAGCGACGGTACACTTTCTACAACGGCACTTGGTAATACCCAGGGATTTACTTACTATGCCATGAAACGTCTGGGATGGGAAAAGAAAAATACGGATCAAATAATCCCATACCGGTATATGATCAGAAGTTATAAAAATGATGAATATATCTGTGGCGTGAATAACAATAACGTGAAATTGACAGGATTTAACAATAATAATGACCTGACAACGCGTGCAACGAAGACAAATACGGGACAGATTACGGAATATCCGTTTAAAATTGACGAAACACTCAAAATTGCATCAACGCATGGGCAGTGGTATCAGCTGGACATGGAAGATCCGGAAGTTACGGTCTGGTACTGTCTTTCGGATAATGAGAACGGAGATCCGTGTGCATGGGCGGGTACGGCTTCAAACGGAGATGGAACCGGTGCCACCTATGGGGCTTCCCCGAATGATGCCGCCAATAATTACTATATTTACAGTAAGGGAAATGTTTTTTATTCCGGAGTAGGTCATTCTACGGTAGATGGAGATATGGAGGCAAAACTTTTCATTAATACGATGATTGCCGCATACCGTACCACATATGAGCCACCAATGGTCGAGATCCTGAATGAAGAGGCGGAGCTTTTAAAAGAGGAGTCCGGAAATGGAAGTGATCCGAATCTGGTGTATAAGATGAACTGGATGAAAGAATATGGAAATAACCTTGACGGCACTAAGGAAAAAATTCGCTTCAGCCCGGTCGAACTGAATACCGTCAGAACGAAGCTGACCTGTTCGATCCAATACAAAGATGGAACTTACGTAGATAAAATTTACAAAAAAGACGGAACGGTGATTGAGGGAAAAGCAACGAAGGAGAATCCTAAAAAATATGTGTTTGAAAATCTGAAAAACATGGGTGAGTATTACTTTATTTATGATACGACAGGGGAAAACAAAAAGAAGGAAGGGGATATTGTTTTTGAAATTTATAACAATAAGTCCAAAAATCCGGATGGAACACCAAGAGTGGGAAAAACTACTGTGAAAATGGAATCCCAGAATTTGTTTTTGCTTGATTAGTATGGGGATTTAAGAAAAGACACACAATGTGAGAGAGTATCGCATTGTGTGTCTTTTTTATGATGGTCATAGGTAGAATACATTTTGCAATTACATATATGCAGTATACGTAAAGTTTTCCTTGCCAGGAAGGTGGGGGATATGCTATGGTAAACATATCTTTTTTCAGTGGCAGTTTCTGCCAGAAAATCCCATTTGTTTTGTTGCATAAGTGAAAGATGTGAACCTTGATGTGCCTTTGACGGTCAGGTTTTGACAGTCAGGTTTTGACGGTCTGAGTTTGACGGTCAGGGTTTAACAGTCTGCAATTTTTGTGCGTTGAAATAAAAGCAAAAACCACATATAATATAAGGAGAACATTTGGAAAAAGAACAAACGAAAAATCAACAGGAGAATCAGAAAAAGTCCCAAAAGCTGCAGTGGCATCCGGCATTCTGTTCCGCCTTGCGTCTGGAACTGCTGGAGGATGCAGAAAATCTGGAATTTACCGATGAGTTCCAGCTTACGGAGAAACCTTTGCAGATTGACTGTACGGTTGTAAAAGTAAAGAAGGACTGCAAAATAAAAAATGAAATCGGGAAGATCTTCCGGAAACACAACATTTTTGAATATAAATCCCCGAAGGATGAGCTGAACATTGATACTTTTTACAAGGCGGTTGCGTATGCGTGCCTGTATAAAGTATTACCAAATCATGTGGATGAGATTCCGGCAGAGGAGATTACCATTACACTGATTCGAGACCGCAAGCCAGTGAAGCTTCTTCAGAAATTAAGTAGTGATGGGTATGAATGCAGGAAAGAAACAGCCGGAATCTATTATGTCAGTGGTGTGATGTTCCCGGTGCAGATCATTGCATCATCGGAACTGGATATGGATTTGCATGTACAGCTCAAGGCACTGACTGACAATTTGGATGAACCGCTGATGTGGAAGTATCTGCAGGAAGTTAGCGTTTTTACAGAGAGGGAAAAGAATCTTGCGGATGTTGTGCTTCAGGTTATTGTAAACAGTAACATGGAGAAAGTGCAAAAATGGAAAGGAAGTGAACAGATAATGTGTGAGGCATTACGTGTTTTAATGGCAGATGAATTGAATGAAGAACGCGTGGAAGGTCAGCGTGAAGGCCAGATTCGTGCATATGCAACTTTGGTAAAGGATGGAATCATTACAGTGGAAGTTGGTGCAGAAAAAGCAGGAATGTCTGTCGATGATTTTACAAAAGAAATGAAACAGGCTGGTTATGTAATCCCTGCGGTATAAAATCATTTTGTAAAGCCATGTAGTATGTATGGGTAAAAACATCTATAATTTCAATTATTCTGCGGATTCTTGAGAAACAGAGTCTTTCTTTTTCCTGGATTTTGCAGAAAGCATTTTATGACCAGAGTAGATAGCCATAATCATGCAGAGAAGAGAACTGCAGGCAAAATATTTGTGAGCTGATTTCATATTTTTATAGCCGGTATAGATAGTTCCGATCATGGTTGCCAATGCACCAAGGGACCAATATTTATGTGCTTTCATTTGAATACCTCCTGTGTTTTTCTATATAATACCTCTTTTTGGAGAGTATGCAAACAGGAAATTTTATTTTATTTGCTCTGAACTGTTTTTCTGATGAGGCAATATTTGTTAGAGGTCGGTGCATTTGCAGAGAGGGAAAAGGATCTTGCGGATGTTGTGTTGCAGGTCATTGTAAACAGTAACATGGAGAAAGTACGGGAATGGAAAGGAAGTGAACAGACAATGTGTGAAGCATTAAGGGTATTGATGAAAGAAGAACTGAAGGCAGAACGTGCGGAAGGACAACTCTGTGCATATGCATCCCTTGTACAGGATGGCATTATTACCGTGGAAATGGGTGCTAAAAAAGTGGGATTGTCAATCGCTGATTTTACGAAAGAAATGAAACAGGCAGGATATGTAATCCCCTCCGTATAGGGATGTTCCACTGATAAATCGAGTAGGAGGCGGTGACTAACCGCCGTCCTCTCACAGCACCGTACGTACCGTTCGGTATACGGCGCTTTCAATAGTTGACGTGCACAGACTGATAGGCTGTGGCTAAATCATAAAAGCCACTGTTTATCAGTCTTTCTTTATTCAGCGCCCAAATCACAGCTTTGTTATTGCTGATATACCAATACTTTCTGCGACTGTTTGCTATTGTTGACGCATAGTGTTCTGGGATTCCAAGTTTGACTAGATTTTTATATTTCGTTCTAGGTTTCTTCCACTGTTTCCATATACACATGCGTATTCTGTGATAGAGCCATCCGTTGATGTCATCTATGTTGCTCTTCATACTTGCAATTCCGTAGTAGTTAAGCCATCCCCTTGCATACACCTTGATTTTCTCAAGGCTTGGCTTGATTGACTGACATCGCTTACGGGAAGACAGTTCCTTCAGTCTGGACTTGAACTTCTTCCATGACTTCGGATGAACTCGGACATAAATGCCTTTTCCGTTCCTTCCCAATGCAAAGCCAAGGAATTTAAAATTTCGGATTGCAAACACGCTGACAGTACGGCTCTTTTCTCGGTTGACTGTAAGTTTCAGCCTCTTCTCAAGATATTTTGTACTGCTTTCCAAGAGTCTCTCTGATGCTCGCCTGCCCTTTGCAAGAAGCACGATGTCATCTGCATATCTTATGCATGGAACACCTCTTTTCAAGAATTCTTGGTCGAACTCATTGAGGTAGACATTTGCCAGCAATGGTGATAGATTTCCACCTTGTGGTGAGCCTTCCTCTGTATCAATGACTACTCCGTTTTCCATTACACCGCTTTTCAGATAGCGCTTTATCAACTGTACTACACGTTCATCTTTTACATTCTTCCGGAGAAGATTGATGAGAATTTCGTGATTAAGAGTATCGAAGTACTTTGACAAGTCAAGGACTACAGCAAATGTATAGCCTTGTTCGGCATACTCCTTAACCTTAAGTATTGCATCTTTTGCACTTCTGTTCGGACGATAGCCATAGCTACCATCTGCAAACAGCGGTTCATAGATTGGCACTAACTGTTGGGTTATTGCCTGTTGAAGTGTACGGTCTATCACTGTTGGTATGCCAAGCTTTCGCACACCACCATCTGGTTTGGGAATCTCAACTCGTCTTACTGGAGACGGAGTATACTTTCCACGATAAATGCGGTCGGTTATCTCTTGTTGATGTTCCTTTAGATAAGGAAGAGCCTCCTCAATGGTCATGCCATCAATTCCCGGCGCTCCCTTGTTTGCCTTAACTCTCTTATACGCTCTGTTAAAGTTGTCTTTATACAGTATCGTTTCCAAAAGTCTCGGCTGTGCACTGTCTCTTTCTTTCCATATCCGATTGAATGACCTAGACGCTTTCACATACCCTTCATGTTCTGCATTATCTCTTTGCGAACAGCCATTGTTTTCAATGTTTTCTGCCATAGACGGTCATTCCTCCTTTCTCGGTCATACTCAAGACTCCTACTGATTCGGTCCTTCACCTCTCGGCTACTATGACCTCTGCTGACTTCTGTGCGTTCAGCATTGCTTTATGCAATGGTTACCTCTTTCAAGGCATACCGCACAGACCTCCCTAGGTACCACACGTTTCTTCCTCTCCATCCATCTGCCTCATTTATCATGCATGATTCCGTGTAGCTATTGGGCTTCAATTTGATATGCAACCTTACCCTCATGCATAACCTTATATGAGATTTCTGTCCGTCAGACCAGAGATTCGCCCATGAGTTAGTATGTTCCTCACATCCAGCTTCCTTCAGATTCCATCTCACGATGGACACCCTTGCTTTCGGCTATATCCTTCCCACTACCGGGCGGATTCGGGACTTTAACCCGTTAGAAACGTGCGCCGCTAGGCGCACATATAAAAACGAGCAGCAAAACCGGATTTACACCAGTCTGCTACTCGTTTGATGATTATAATATTTTCTTTTCTTGTGCCATTGCAACCAGTTATCGGACAAATGGCAGGAACGTAATGCTATACTTTATTTTCCAAACCGGCTGATTTCTTTCGCATATGATATTTCCGTTTTTCCTCATACATTTTCTCATCCATATGCATTAAAAAAGTTTCTGCATCATCTTCTGTCCCAAATTCCGTGTATCCCATGGAAACACTTAAATGAAACGGTTCTATTCCGGATTCATTAAACCGGGACAGATTATGGTTAATCTCCTCCATTGTCGCTAAGACACGCTCCGTATCAACACCTGACAGCAGCACAATAAACTCATCTCCCGCATACCGGATTGCCATACCATCATCCGGTATGGATCTGATGAGTATATTTCCCAACGTACAAATAGCCTTATCGCCCGTACTATGACCTAAATTGTCATTAATACACTTGAAATCGTTTACATCCATCATGATTCCATATAAGGATTTATGGCTTGCAATTTTCTTTTCCGCAAGCACCGCATTAAAATATCTCCGATTATATAATCCGGAAAGCTCATCCATATACAAACTCTCTGCGTATGACTGCATCTGCACAAATATCAATGCGACCGCAACCAGCACCCATGATGATGTAATTCCATAAAAAAGGAACTGGAGAACTACACCTGCAAAACAAGGACCAACGAAATAGATCACCGGGAAAAAATTCAGGTTAACCCCTTGTTTTTTAGAATGATACACTAGATAGATACTGTAAGCAAAATATATGACAAGCGAAATATATCCCACCAGCACACCGGCAGTTCTCTGGTATACATTCTCCCCGGATATTTTAAACATAATCCCTGTTCCAAACAGATTACATAAAACCATAATTACTTCTACCAGCCAGGGAAATATCTCCACTCCTGCTTTTTGAACCATTCTTTTATAATTTCGATAGATACGCAATTCCACGTACATACACCAAAGCATACCCATACTGACTGTCCCTATAAAGCATATGCTGTTAGAGATATAATTAATCTGCCGGCTGCCAGTAAACTGTTTTCCATCTACGAGAAAAGCAATGGTTTCAGACAATGCCCCCACTAAATTTACGATTGCTATTCCATCATATATTTTATCTCCCACATGAAGGCTCTCTCTGTTCTTTCGTCTGCAAAACAAAAGGAACCACATCATTAACACGGTCAAGCCGTTTGCCATTAATATTTCTTCTAAAACGATGATTGTTATCCCCTCCATCATTCACGGTATGAACTCATTTTTACTAAAATGAGTTCTATTATTATACCAAATCAAAACCGGTTTTTGTATTTTTCGACATGAATTACAGTTTTTTTAACGTGAACGATGATTTTTTATGTTTCATCATTTTTCACAGCCTACTGCAACTGTGAAAAACCCACGGCTTACAAAGTTAACGGTCTTTGTATCGGAATCATAATAAGATCCCGGTATCTTAACTGCTGCACCGTATTTATCAATTTTATATGCAAAAATCTTTTTGTCTTTTTCCTTTTTCGAAGCATTATAGGAAACAGCGACCCTGATCCGTCCCTTTTTCAGGACAGACGACTGCTTTTTCTTTATTCCTGTGACGGAAAAATCATAAACCGGACGTTTTCCAATAATTTTCCCTGCCCTGGCAGAAAGATTTTTCTTGTCAGTCTGTTTCATTTTGATAACCACAGCTGTATTCATTTCTTTCTTTAATTCTTTTAATGCCTTCGAATCAAAGGTAAGATTTACATTGCCACCATTGACCTTCCATTCTTTTACATTCTTTTTGACAAGTAAATTTACCGCCTGCTTATCCATTTCAAGATGCAGATTCTTCCAATTTTTGGCTTTTCCCGTATCTAAAGTTATTTCAACAGACAGGTCTTTTATCCTGCCACCCTGTTCTTTTTCTGCCTTTGTAATTTCTTTTTTCAAAACTGCTGCAATATTCTTCACTTTGACAGTATTATTTTTAACTGCAGATTTTACTTTGACATTAAGATTCTTAACAGAAACGGGCGTGTCTTCTGCGGATGGCGGTGTCACATTCCCCGGTTCTTCTTTTGCATGATCTGGTGCCGGTAATGTGCCGGAATCCGGTGAAACATTGCCAGATGATCCGTCCGTGCTTCCACCGGCATTTTCACCGGAGCCTCCGCCGGAGCTGCCTCCGGAACTTCCACCCGAACTGCTGCCAGAACCTCCACTTGAACCGCCTCCGGATATTCCGCCGGAACTTCCACCAGAACCGCCCCCGGTCTGGGAATGATCCGCCGTTACACGGACCTGACAATCTGCCTTACTTCCTGTATAGTTGCCATTCCCATTATAACATGCGGTGAACGTATATGTTTTCGTTTCATTCGGAAGCGTTGCCATCCAGTGATCCGTTCCCTTTTCTTCTAATGTGATCCCGGAAACATCACAGGTTACTTTTATCCCGGCATCTTCCGGAATCCCCAGTCTGCAAAGCTGTAATTCTACTGTCCCCGCACCTTTGACCGTATCGGTTTTTGCAGTCAGCTGCATACTGGTGGAAGCCTTTTCGATTTCCAGGACAGCCTCCCCGTATGTTGGAATAAAAGATGCCTTTTCCGCTTTAAAATAAATCTTATACTGGCCTGCTTCTGTGTAAAACGGCATCTCCGTTTGTGTATACGATCCGTTTTCTGTCAAACTGTAACTGATTTGTACACCATCTTCCTGTTTGATATCAAATGTATGTGGTTTTCCATCATAAGTTACGCGGACAGGTACGGTTTGTATTTCCGGCATCTCACTGTTTTTCCGGTAATAATAAGTGATCTCCTGGCGATCCTCTGTGATGTTTATTTCTCCCTGATTTGCACTGTTTCCTACACATGTATATCCATATAAATCCGGACTTCTTAACGTATACGCAGAATTCTTTGGTACATATACTGTCGCGGGTGCCGTATCAGGCACTGTTGTTTCGGTCCCGTCTTCGTTTTGCAGCATATAACGAATGGTTACGGTACTCCACGCCTGTCCTGCCGTCTGATTGTCAGCCAGAATTTTCCCAGTGTCCTCATCTATGATCTTTCCTTCCAGTCTGTCCCCGGAAACCAGACCAGTTACCGCAGGAAGTGTGACAGAAAGGGACTCTCTGGCAGCATCCGGATCATACCAGTTACTGTGTGGCGGAACGGTATATGTTTCTTCCTTTTCATATTTGACTGTATGGTCTGCTCCAATAATGCGGAAAGTAATCTTCAAATGCTGTTCCGCATCCACCATATTTTGTACGACTGTACGGAATTCCAGATCCTTTCCATTTGCTTTTGTGATATTTGTCTCATCGATCCGGTATTGGTCACTATCCCTGTCAAGTGTTCCTGTCCTGCTATGCGGAATTGTAATTTCAGGATCGCACACATAAACAGATGCCTGCCTGCTGACATAATCACGGTTATTTAATCTCCGCGCCAGTTCCATTTTACACACTTCACAGAAAGGATTCCCAAGATCCCGCATCATGCAGACGCGGCTCGGCGCAAATACTGTTTCTGTTCCTGCTGCCGTTATTCCGATTCCACGGAACCCAAGCATCTTATGCCATTTAATCTTATCCGGATCCGATGTGTCGGAAATATTTTCTCCCTGCATCTTTTTATCATATTCATCGCCTAATCTTCCGATGCTGTGGGAAATTTCATGGGTCATGACATCCCCCTGCTCATTCTCATCCGAATTTGCCGAAAAAGAAAAGAGTGCATTGGAAGAAGAACCAATATTCGCAGTCGTATTACAAATGATATGGATGGTTCCAACGGCTGCGCCGGTATCCAGATATCTGCTCTCCAGCTCTGTCCTCAGTGCCTTGGCTTTATCTTCCCCGTCCTTTGCAAAATAGCAGGATTTTCCGAATGCCTGCACATGAAAATATGTGTCCGGGTTCGACTCCCCATACATCACGCCCACACCAGTTTCATTGGACACCGTCTGTACTGCATAAATATTGATCCTGTCGGAATACTCTTTATAAGGGGACCACTTTAGCAGCCCCTGTGCTTTTGCCGTTGCATCCTTTAAAAATTGTTCCTGTTGTTCCCGGGTATAGCCCTCACCCATGATAACAATCACGAAATTTTCCTTATCATCACCTGTCTTGTGAATGGCATAAACGGAAGCTGCCGTTGTCTGGTCTGCCGCCGTCTGGTCTGCCATCACAGGATATGGAAACACCAGGGAAAGCAATAATATCAGGCTAAGTACGATTGCCCCAAACCGTTTTCCATCCTTCTTTTTTACATTCGTCATATCATCCTCCGTACTTTACATTACCAGAAATACTGGTGCTTTCCCTCTTCTTCCCACAGACAAACTCCCGGGAAACCATCTGCCGTAATGCTTCTTAAAGCACGATTACCGCAGCATCAAACCCCTCTACATTTCCATCAAAGGTGTTTTCGGTAAGCAGATTGTACTTCTGCGTGTACTCATTAAATTTTTTTGCACTGCTGCTGCAGTTAAAAATCATGGCAATGGTCTCTTCGCCATTTTTTCTGATCAGGACAATTGTCCCTTCCTCATCTTCTGTGACGCTCCCAGCCAGTTCGCCTTCTACAATACATGCATGGCTTTTCCGGACCTGAATCAGCCGCTTGTACCATTCATACATCTCTTTGTCCTGATATTCTTCATCCCAGTACATGCCCCG
>OHHC01000682.1_pt1 | contig 12519 bp, 8 predicted proteins | sample 1606381 | NCBI WGS metagenome assembly OHHC01 (sample SAMEA3879581, study PRJEB24766) | human gut metagenome | biome: human-associated habitat; feature: feces | place: USA | collected 1985/1987 | reverse complement strand
GAATATATCGAAGTCCCGCTGGGGTTCCGCACCGTAGAGGTGCAAAACGGACAGCTGGCGGTGAACGGCACACCCGTCACGCTCCGCACGCGCGAAGTTCCCGCCCATGTCTCGGCAGACGAAATCGCAGCTTTACGCGGGCAAGGGTACAACACGCTTAAACTCCTCCCGGGCCCGGTGTCCCCGACGCTGTATGGCACCTGCGACACACTGGGAATGTACGTGATCGTACAGGCGCCGATCGACACCCGCAGCAGCGGTGAATCGCGGCGGATCGGCGGCAATCCGTCGAACGCCCCGGAATGGCAGGGGGCATATGCCGAACGTACGGCGGACAGCTACCATGCTTCGAAACGGCATCCGTCGGTAATCGCCTTTTCGCTGGCCACGCAATCGTCCAACGGCATCAACCTCTACGAAAGTTACCTGGACATGAAGAAGTCCGGCGACTCGCGGCCGTTCATCTATCCCGATGCTGCGGGGGAATGGAACAGCGACAAACTGGACATGCAATAAACCCAAAGTGGCTCTGCGATAACGTGAAAAGCTTTTATTGCAAAAAAAATCCCGATTTTTTTCAGGATTTTTTTGCAATAATAAAAAATATCACTAATTTTGCACTCGCAATCCCAAAGGATTGATGCCTCTTTAGCTCAGTTGGTAGAGCACGACACTCTTAATGTTGGGGTCCAGGGTTCGAGCCCCTGAGGGGGTACAAAGCAAAAGACTGATAATCAATGATTATCGGTCTTTTTGTTTTTGGGTAATGTAACAGTTTAGGGGCTAAGCCCATAACAAACTGAAAATCATTACTAAGTCCCAAAAATACACAGAAATAAAGACGATCTTCGGGTCGTCTTTATTATTTTTGCACCCCGAAAACTGAGCTAAATGATTTTATGTCCGGGTTAACCGGGCTTCATGTTACAGATTAGGGGCTAATGATTTGCAGATTTTGCGGACACGAGTGTAAAAAAGACGGGCGACAAGCCAACGGCACTCAAAGGTATCAATGTAAATACTGTCATAGGAAATAACAGGAAGAATATACGTACAATGCTTATTCACCCGAATTGAACGAGAAAATAATTCTTTACACCAAAGAAGGTACAGGCATCCGAAGTACAGCACGGATTTTACAGATTTCTGCCACCACCCTTCTCAAACGCATAATACACATTGGAAAGCGAATTTCACATTCCCCTATTGTGAAGCACCGCATCTATGAAGTAGACGAGATAAAGAGTTTTATCAAGCGGAAACAAAATCACATATGGATCGCCTATGCGCTGGATCGCAAATCCAAAGAGGTTGTGAGTTTCAATATCGGAGCAAGAACCAACTCCACTTTAAGCGTTGTAACCGAAACCCTCCATATAGCTGAAGCGAAACGCATATACACGGATCGGTTACGCAACTACAAATCTTTAATTGACAAATCCATTCATCGCACATCGCTCTATGGAACTAATCACATCGAGCGTCATAATCTAACTCTACGCACCCATCTCAAAAGACTTACACGCAAAACAATTTGCTTCAGCCGGAGTATCACTGTATTAACAGCAATACTTAAAATTTACTTTGGGGGATAATATTTAATATTACAACGGCTATTTCCCTATATTATTTGTATATTTAGTAACTTTTAAGTTTAATTTCAAAGATCTCTGTTATGGAAAAAGTTGACACGTACATTATGAATATCAATAATGTAATTTGTGCTAATATAAAAACATTTCATAATAGTGATCGGGGATTCTTGTCACAGAATATATTATCTCAGCTTCGAAACTTTGTTGAACACATAGCTTTAAAAGCGTTCAGTAATGGGCATGACATTGATATAACCTATGATAATATAAAAAGAGCAAATCAATTTATACATACGAGAGGAAATTTAAATTTTCTCTCTAAATTTCACAAACTTTTACAAATTACAGCATCGCATTACACACTCGCTCCAGAGAATTCCGAACGGTTAATGCTCAAATATTATGAGTATTTATTAAAAATAAAATCCTATGTGGGATCAATCCACAACTTGAAGGTTCTCGAGAATATCGAGGAATTTCCACTTAATACAGATACGGTTCTAAAAGAGTATTATGAAAAAATAGCCGATCAACTGCAACAACCTCCCTACCTAAGAACCACTGATCCTTATAAGGATAGATATTATATACAGAAAACCAGACCATTCTTTGTCAATGGGCAAATATACTATGAAGTTACCTTTACGCTAGCTAGTGACAGGACAAGTAAGTTTGACCGACTCATTGCATTTACTAAATGCGATATATTGACTAATTATGCTGTAAAACTTCAAATAAGCAATAGCAATATACGGATTCTTGGTAAAAAGATGCCTATCCAGATTATTGATGAATGGGAAGTCTCAATCAGACCTTGTGAATTAAATAATTTTGCTGATATTTTCGGATCTCATCCAAAATTGGGCGGAACTAATGAAATATCAGAAATAATGAAATTTTTAAGACAAACAGGATTAAACCTGATTGAATTCATAGATTCCCCCATTGATTATTATCAATCAGTAAAAGTTCAAATCGCTCATACTGCTAAAAGTCGACATTTCCTGCAAATACTGGATCGTTGTCGTGAATTATCGGAATCTAAACAATCAGGATATAACATTATAAGATATCTACTTTACAGATTGAACAACAAAATTATAAAACAACAATATAATGCCGAACGCTGCAACTTATTGTCTGGATTACATCTTCAATACGGCTGCATCCCATTTGATAAAATTCCGTTTAACACATCTCTGATCAACCATAATCCAAAACTCTCCGACCTATTTCAATGTATTGACAACACCGATCGGGAGCATGAATTATTTGCTCGATTCATTCGGAATAATATCGAAATAAAAGGACAGTTATATACAACAGAAAAAGACGTAGTTTATTTTGAACATATAGATGAACTAATACAAAAATATAACGATAGCTTATATCTTCCTAAACATGAACATCGACTAGTTCAGAAATACCTCGGACATATTTATATAAAAGGATATGAAGAAGATACGATCAACATAATTCGGCACATCAAAGAACTTTCCACTAAAGGAATCGATAACTATACAAATTCAGTTGATGCATGGTTACGTTCATCAACTTATCTGATCGATTGTGACGAGAAAAAAAAGGCTTTAAAAATAATGTTTACGAGTTCCAAAGTTGCCCTAATATACGGATCGGCCGGAACGGGAAAATCTACCATGATTAATCATATATCAAATTTTTTCAACGATAAGAAGAAAATCTATTTAGCAAATACAAACCCGGCAGTCGACAATCTAAAAAGAAAAGTCAATGCCGCAAATTGTACTTATAAAACCATCACCAAATTTCTTAGCTACGGAAATCGTGATACAACGTGTGACTTATTATTTATTGATGAATGTAGCACGGTCAGCAATAAAGACATGCTTGATGTATTAAATGCTGCAACATTCAAATTATTGATTTTAGTTGGCGATATTTTCCAGATCGAATCGATTCTCTTTGGAAATTGGTTTGGTGTCGCAAAGGCAGTTGTACCCCAATCGGCAATTTCAGTTTTAGAGCAACCATATCGAAGTAAGAATCAAAATTTATTGGCTCTTTGGAGTAAAATCAGGAATATAGAAGCGGATATTTTAGAGCATATTACTAGAAATGACTATTCTACTACATTGAATGAATCCATTTTCGAACAATCGGAGGAGGATGAAATTATCCTATGCTTAAACTATGATGGCTTATATGGAATAAACAATATCAATCGTTTTTTGCAGAGTTGTAATAATCATCCCCCCATACAATGGGGTGTACAAATCTATAAAGTCGGAGATCCTATTTTATTCAATGAGAGTAATCGATTTGCTCCACTAATTTACAATAATCTGAAAGGTCGAATAGTACGGATTGAAAAATCCGAAGATGTGATACAATTTGACATCGAAATAATTGATGTCTCCATAAACGAATTGGATGCTGATGATTTCGATTTCGAACTAGTCGGAATAAGCGATACAGGAAATTCCATTATCAGATTCAATGTGAATCGGCTTAAAAGTACAGATGATGACGATGAATCTTCAGATACCGTTGTCCCATTCCAGATAGCTTATGCCGTTTCAATCCATAAAGCACAAGGATTGGAGTATAATTCAGTTAAGATTGTGATTACGAATGAGATCGAAGAATTGATTACACATAACATAATATATACAGCCATAACCCGAGCCAAAGAAAAATTAAAAATATACTGGACACCCGAAACAGAAAAGAAAGTATTAGAAGAACTTACCTGCAAATCAACTAGTAAAGATATATCATTATTAAGATCAAAATTGTAATTTATAAAAAGCTGCAACTTTACATATTAATTACTTAAATTTAGATAAAAATCTTGAGATTCCAAATAGAGATGAAATATTACAACTCATCTGTAACTCAAAAACTGAAATTGCGACAAACTACGGCAAAACGCTGTAACCTATGCATAACCTACGAAAGGCAAAAGCACACAATGCTTTAATTATAAACACATTACAAAACGAAGCCATTTCCCCTGAGGGGGGGGGCAAAGCAAAAGACCGATAATCAATGGTTATCGGTCTTTTGCTTTGCAGGGCCAGATGCCGGAGCGGCATCTCGGATATGCACTGCTCCGGTGGCCTCCCCCGGCTATTCCCCATCCTGGCGGTCAGGGCTGTCGGAACCTTTGCGGCCTGCCTTTTTCAGGGGAAGCCGCGGGAAAAGTTTTCTGAACCGCACGAGGTAAACCGCTACCCGATTTCCCGCGACGATCAGGCTCACAGCAATGATAATCAACAGGATACCGCAACATATCCTCAGCGTGAGGGTCTCCCCGAAGATCATCACCCCGAAGAAGACCGCCGTGACAGGTTCCAAGGCACCGAGGATTGCCGTCGGTGTCGAACCGATGTATTGGATGGCGCTGGTTGTACACAAAAACGAGATCGCCGTCGGGAAAACGGCCAGTGCAAGCAGGTTCCCCCACAGGTACCATTTATCGGGCACATGGACTGCCATGCCGAAATCCAGCCGGACAACGTAAAGCAGCAACCCGAAAAGCAGGACGTAGAATGTCACCTTGAGCGTCGCAACGGATTTCAGCACCGGACGGTTCACGCCGACGATATAAATTGCATAGGACAAAGCCGAAACCATCACCAGAACCGTCCCCGTGATATTGAGTGTCGAACCGTCACTGCCTTTGAACAACAGCCCGATACCGGCCAATGCCAGCAAGATGCACAATGCAGTCTGCGGGGAGAGCTTCTCCCGGAAGCCGAAGGCCATGATCAACGCTACGAAAATAGGATATACGAACAGCAGCGTCGAGGCGATGCCGGCATCCATGTAATTGTAGCTCAGGAACAAGGACAGGGACGAAAGGGCGACCAGCAATCCCAGGAGTACCAGCGGCACGATCTCACGGCGGTGCAGCTTGAAATCCCGGCCGCGGGCCTTGAGCATGATGCCCAACAGCGGGATGGCGAAAAGATAGCGGAAAAACAATACCGAATCGGGATCCATCCCCGCCTTGTAGAGCGGGAGGGCAAAGAGCGGGTTCATGCCGTAAGTAGCTGCGGCGACAGCACCCAGAAGGTAACCTTTGGCTTTCGTATTCATAGGTCGGATTTTGCGGCAAAAATAGCATTTATTTCGTCTATAGATGCTGGCCGGGCAAAATTATCATGCGATTGTCACCCGGGAGCGCACCCATCCCGCACCGGCACGCCCATTCCTGCCGGGGAAGCCTGCCGAACATTGCCGCCCGCCCGATGCGGAAACGATCCTACCGGGGCAAGGCGGCCGGCACGACTTCCCTGCGGATCAAAGCCGCACGGACGAAATACTCGGGGATGCAAGCCTCGTCGAGCAGCCATTTGGGTGTGGCCGATTCGTCTTTCTTCCCCGACCAGTCGTTGTAAAACAGCCCGGCGGCATCCCGTGCGTTCCGGCGCGCCCAATCCATCCAGCGGATGAATATATCCACGTATTTCGGATCGCCGTCGAGGTCGTAGAGAGCCTGGTAGCCTCGCAACAACACCAGATAGAACCATGGCAAATCACGGTTCGCGGCCGCGCCGTCCTCCGTCTCCGGCAAATAGAATTTCCGGGCTCCTTCGGCCAGCCGGCGGGCATTATCCAGATAAACCCGATCGCCGGTATATCCATGCAACGCGACGGCACCCTGCAACAGCAACCCCGTATTATAGGAATAGACCGCCTTGTCCAGACGCGCTTCGGGCTGCGTGAGCCAGGAATTCCAGACGATATCCAGTTCCGGATCGTGCAGGTAGGCCTCCATCCAGTCGTAGAAATGGCGCCCGGCTGTCAGGTAATAGGGATCTCCCGTTGCCCCGTACAGGTTGAGCGCCAGCAGCATCGCCTTACCGTTGGCGCACCCCGGCTTCTGGTTCTCTACCCCTTCGAGCCACGACACGGCGCCGTCGTGGTCGGGGCGCCAGCCGCTCAGGATGAAGGTCATCACCTGCTTGGCTTTTTCCAGGTGCGCGGGATTGCGGGTCACGCCGTAGGCCGCGACGTAGGCCAGTCCGACCAGCCCGTTGTCGTCGTAATAACGGTCGACCTTGCCCATCCTGACAGGATAGGCCTGATACCCGGCGGGCATGCGCCCGTCGTCGTAATACTGCTCGACAGCCATCACCATCGAATCAACATAGCAGCCGTATTTCACCGGATCGACTTCGGCCAGCGCGACCGCCGAGGTGAACACCCCGTCCATGGGCCACAGGAAGGAAACCTCCTGCGTGCTTTTCGCCCCGTCGTCGAAATAGTTTACATCGGGACGGTAGCTATTGGGGTAATATTCCGAAAACAGGCCGTATTCCGGCACCCGGTACATGTCCCACACCTTGCGGAACATCTCTTCGGCAAACGCATAATGCTCCCCCGGTACGGGAGCCACAGCCTCCTGACGGCATCCAGACAGGCAACACGCAGCACCGAAGAATGCGGCAAAAAATACATTTTTCATCTTATCGTTACATTTGAATCAGTCCCTGCCGGAACAACCTCCTCAGAATTCGAGCCGCACGACGACCGGGAAATGATCCGACGGCGTCCGCGCCTCATAGCTGTGCAACGACACCTCCTTGGGGAATGCTCCGGACTTGATCTCCTCGTCGCTGCGGGTGGTCTGCGAACGGTAGGTGTCCGTCAGCACCCCGTAATCGTGCACACACACCGAAGGCGACACGAAAATATGGTCGATACGGCTGTCGGTTTTCAGCGTGGGGTTGAAATTGTTGAACGTCCCGTTCGGGGCATAGCGCCTGGCCGCGGTTTGATACGAATCGGCCAGTATCCCCGAGGTGGTGAAGGTCGTATAGATGGGGTTGTTCTGGTCGACGTTGAAATCGCCCGTGAGGATCACGAACTCCCTGGGGCCGCACATTTCGCGGATCTTCGCAACGACCAGTTTGGCGCTCTCCTCCCGTGCCCGGACACCGACATGATCCATATGCAGGTTGAAGAACCAGAAACGGCGCCTGGTCTGCCTGTCCAGGAAATGCCCCCATGTGCAGATGCGGGGCAGCGCGGCGTCCCATCCCTTGTTGGGACGGTCGGTGACTTCCGAGAGCCAGAAATGGCCTTCGTCCAGCAACCGGAAACGCTCCTTTTTATAGAATATGGGGGAATATTCGCCTTTGGCCTTGCCGTCATCGCGCCCCACGCCGATATAGGCATAGCCGGGAAGCTGCGCCAGCATATCGTGCAACTGCCCGTCGAGCACCTCCTGGCTGCCGAAAATATCGAACCCCTGGAATTCGATCAGCCCGCATACCCAGGGGCAGCGGCGTTCCCAGCCGTTGCCGCGTTCGGCGTCGCCCTTATTGGCGTTACGGATATTGTAGGTGGCGACGGTCAGCTCCTGCGCAACGGCAGGGAGCATCAGCACGGCGAACAGAGCAAGGGTCAGCAATCTTTTCATAGTAATGTTTTCGGGTTAACGGAACTGGTTATTTCGGGATACAAAGATATAAAAACGGAACTGAAATTCCTCAGTCCGGATCGGGGGCATGGCAATCCGGCAGGGACAGGATACCATCGACCCGGCAGCAGCCCTCTCCGAGCCGGGGGGGGGCGATTCCGGAATACGGCGCCTGGCTGCCGCGCGGCAAACTCACACCGAATTTCCCGGGGCCGGGCACTACCGTGCCGTAAAGGTAATAAAAACACCCGGAAAACAGCAAGGTTAACAGCCGGAAAAACAGCCGGCAGGCACAAAGGCCCGGATATTCGCGCCCGCAACATAAAAAATCGCACCTGACATGCATACTTTCAGGCCGCAGGCCGCATCGTTCGGTTATTTTTACTATCTTTGCTGAGCTAAATACCGGTACCGAATGCAACCAGTGAACCGAACCTCCGACCCCCAGGGGCAGCCCGTCAGCACGGGCCTGTCCGCAACCGGATTCCGGGAGCCGGGGTTCCTCAGCCGGGCGCAACGCAGGATCGGGAAGGGGCTCGCGCCGCAGCAACAACGCGCACCGCACGGCCGATCCCTGCGCAGACAAAATGCTGAAACCAACAAATAAATAGCAACCATGTACAGATACGACAACCGGGTGGTCATCACTCTCGATGCCGGAGGTACGAACCTCGTGTTCGGAGCCATGCAGGCCAACAAATTCATCGTCGAACCCATCACCAAGCCGTCGAACGCGGACAACCTCGACAAATGCCTCGCTACGATGGTCGAAGGATTCCAGGCAGTCATCGACCAGCTGGAAGAGAAACCCGTCGCCATCAGCTTCGCATTCCCGGGCCCGGCCGATTATCCCAACGGCATCATCGGCGGTTACCTGCCCAATTTCCCCTCGTTCCGCGAAGGCGTGGCGCTGGGGCCGTTCCTCGAATACAAATTCGGCATCCCGGTGTTCATCAACAACGACGGCGACCTGTTCGCCTACGGCGAGGCATTGGGCGGCGCCCTTCCCGAAGTAAACGCCAAGCTCGAAGCCCTGGGCTGCCCGAAACGCTACAAGAACCTGGTGGGCTACACCTTCGGCACAGGCCTCGGCGTCGGCATCGTAGTGAACAACCAACTCAACCGCGGAGACAACTCGTGCGTCGAAACCTTCTGCCTGAAGCACAAGAAGATGCCGGATATCATCGTCGAGGACGGCGCTGCCATCCGCGCCGTGAAACGTGTCTACGGAGAACTGACGGGCAATCCTAACCACGGGCTCGAGCCGAAGGAGCTCTGCGACATTGCGGACGGCAAACGCGAAGGCGATGCCGAGGCCGCCCGCAAGGCCTTCGCCGAAATGGGCGAGATCGCCGGCGATGCGATGGCAACGACCATCACGCTCATCGACGGGCTGATCGTCATCGGCGGCGGAATCACGGGTGCCCGCAAATGGATCATGCCCAGCCTGCTGAAAGAGCTGCGCGGCAAGATGCACACCATCACGGGCGAGGAACTGAACCGCGTGCAGATGAAGGTCTACGACCTGGACAACGAGGACGAGTTCAAGGAGTTCGCCAAGGGCGACCAGCGTGCGCTGAAGGTTTACGGCACGGATCGTTACGTGGCATACGACCCCCAGAAACGCATCGGAGTCATGATCTCGAAACTCGGGGCGAGCAATGCCATCTCGGTGGGCGCCTATGCATTTGCCCTGGGCCAGCTCGACGCACAGAAACAACAATAATAATTCAGTACCGCAGTTATGAAAAAGATCGTATTATATGTCCACATCGCCCTGTTACTCACAGCGGCGGGGGCGCTCATACATCTATTTCGCAAACGACGGCAAAACCGATACGCTCATTCAGATCACGTTCTGGCTGGTAGTGGTATCCTCTGCCCTGGGAATAATCAATTATCGGCAAACTGTTAAATAAACGAGAAAAAAATATGTATAAGTTCCAACCCATCCTCAAATCGACAATCTGGGGCGGCGAGAAGATCGTCCCCTACAAACACATCGCCTCCGACCAGAAGCAGGTCGGCGAAAGCTGGGAGCTTTCGGGCGTCAAGGGCAGCGAATCGGTCGTAGCGGGAGGCCCCGAGGCGGGCACCACCCTGCCCGGGCTGATCGCACGCCACGGCGCAGCATTGCTCGGCAAGGCCAATGCAGAACGCTTCGGACAGGAGTTCCCGCTGCTGATCAAATTCATCGACGCACGTCAGGATCTCTCGATCCAGGTACACCCGAACGATGCACTGGCATGGGAGCGCCACAAATCGAAAGGCAAGACCGAGATGTGGTACGTCGTGGACGCCGACGAAGGCGCACGCCTGCGCTCGGGATTCGCCAAGCAGGTGACGCCCGCCCAGTACGAAGCCAGCGTCGAGGACAACACCATCACCGACCTGCTCGCCGAATATGAAATCCACCCCGGCGACCTCTTTTTCCTGCCGGCCGGACGCGTCCACAGCATCGGGGCCGGGGCGTTTATCGCCGAGATACAGCAGACCTCGGACATCACCTACCGCATCTACGATTTCAACCGCAAGGATGCCAACGGCAACACCCGCGAACTGCACACCGAACTGGCGAAGGACGCCATCGACTACACCGTACTACCCGATTACCGGACGCATTACCAGAAGGCGCAGGATCGTGAAGTGGAACTGGTGTCGTGCCCTTATTTCACCACCTCGCTCTACGACCTGACCGAAGCGCTGACCATCGACTATTCGGCTTTGGATTCGTTCGTCGTCGTGATCTGTGTCGAAGGCAAGGGAACGATCTGCGACGACTCGGGCAACGAAATGCCGATCCACCAAGGGGAGACCGTGCTGCTCCCCGCCACGGTGAAATCGCTCCGCGCGGTTCCGGGCGGGAGCCTGAAAATACTGACCAGCTATATCAAATAAACGGGCAACTCCCGTCGTCGAAAAATCCCCGGCAATAATTAGTTGCCGGGGATTTTATTTTCGACCAAGCGACATGTCGGTAAATTCAATAACGAACAAAACATCCGATCGTAAAAATACTTACCAAAACCCTTGTTAAAAGAAAAAAGTTTTATTTTTACGCGATTCCGTTGCAGGACTGCGTTCTTTTTAGTACCTTTGGGGTGTGCAACCGTTATAGCGCGGAAAACACAGAAAACCGTACGCCATGAAGGAGAATTTAAGAGAGATCGCATCGAATTTCGCCTTGGAAGGCCCCATCGCGGCCATCGACTCACTGGGCGAAGGATTCATCAACGACACATTCATCGTCCGCACCGAAGCAGATGCCCCCGACTACATCCTCCAACGCAAGAACAAGGCCGTTTTCCCCGACGTGCCGGCCATGATGGACAACATCCGCCGGGTCACGGAACACATCCGCCGCGGCGTCATTGCGGCCGGAGGCGACCCGCGGCGCGAGGTGATGACCGTCGTCCCGGCAAAGGACGGGCACCTGTACCACGTCGACGCGGAAGGCGAATACTGGGCCGCAACGGTCTTCATCGACGACACGGTTGCCTACAACAAGGCCGACTCCCCGGAACTGGCCCGCAAGGGCGGCGAAGGCATCGGGAAATTCCAGTCCCAGCTGGACGATTTCACCGAACCGCTGGCGGAGACGATCAAAGGGTTCCATAACATCCGCCACCGTTTCGGACAATGGGACGCCGCCCTGGCCCGCGATGCCGCAGGGCGCAAAATGCACCTCGCGGGGGAGATCGGCTGGATCGAGTCGCGGCGCGCCGAGATGCTCTCTTTCTGGTCGAAGGTCGAGGACGGTACGATCCCTACCCGCGTGACGCACAACGACACGAAGATCAACAACATCCTGTTCGACAAACAGGGCGAGGTGCTCTGCGCCATCGACCTCGACACGGTGATGGCCTCCACGTCGCTCAACGATTTCGGCGATGCGATCCGCTCTTATGCCAATACGGGCGACGAGGACGACCGCGACCTGTCGCGCGTCGGCATTTCGCTCGAAATGTTCAGCGCCTACACCGACGGATACCTCTCGCAGCGTGCGGCGCAGCTCACCGACACGGAAATCGACCACCTGGCCTTTTCGGCGCGGTACATCACGTTCGAACAGGTTTTGCGCTTCCTGATGGACTACATCGACGGCGACACCTATTACAAGATAAAATACCCCGACCACAACCTCGTACGCACCCACGCCCAGTACCGCCTGCTGCAAAGCATGGAGGAACACTACGGCCAAATGTGCCGCATCGTGGCCGGGATCGCGGAGCACTACCGCAACGCATAAACCTGCAAAGACGATACAGCAAGAGGGGGAAAGGATCATGGAGATACGGAAAATAACAGGCATCGTCCCGGCCGACAAACGGGCCGTCGAGACCGCTTTCGGCAGCATCGAACCGCAGCCGGTGGCTTGCTGCAACTGGCCGGAGCAATATCCCTACGCACCCGAGGTTTCGTTCCGCATGTTCCACACGGGCGACTACCTCATGCTGCGCTTCGACGTAGCCGAGCGTTACACCGCCGCACGGGTCGCCGAGGACAACGGAC
>OHHC01000621.1_pt1 | contig 13344 bp, 10 predicted proteins | sample 1606381 | NCBI WGS metagenome assembly OHHC01 (sample SAMEA3879581, study PRJEB24766) | human gut metagenome | biome: human-associated habitat; feature: feces | place: USA | collected 1985/1987 | reverse complement strand
GTGCCGAAAAACTGGTGCTCGATTTCTCGGACAAGGGAACGCCTCATGCCTTCTGGCTGGCCAAGTCCTTCCTTGTGCTGGGCGATATTTATGTGCAGAAGGGCGACATGTTCCAGGCCCGGGCGACCTACCAGAGTATCGTGGACGGCTACACTCCTGCCGATGACGGAATCGTTGCGGAAGCGAAAGAGAAAATCAAGAAACTCAATTAACGATATGAAGCGATCAGCTATTCTGTCCCTGATGTTTATCGCCGGACTGCTTGCGGTGCCCGGGGTGCTCAACGCCCAGGTCGAGAAGCGTGTCGAAGTATCCAAAGCCTATGTGCCGAGCGTGGAGCATGCGACGAAACTTGCCGTGCGCCCCAATATGGTCGATACGGCGGCCATACAGCCGGAAATCGACTATTCGATCACGCCGCTCACGCTCGAAACGCAGCTCGCCACGCGCCCGATCCGTCCTGCGACGATCACCTATTGGGAGTTCGACCGTCCGCTGCCTTTTTACCTGAAGGCCGGAGCGGGTTATCCGCTCAATTCGGCGCTCGATCTGTATGTTTCGACGCAGAATCCCGACATCGGCTATGCGTTGGGCTATATCAACCACGACGGACGGTACGGACGGATTCCCTATACGCCCGACGGGGACCATAGCGCCCTGTGGATGGACAATCGGGTGGGTGTCGCCGCCGGGAAATACATCGGGCGTCATGTGCTGGAGGGCGAGGTGAGCTACCGGAACCGGATCATCGACCGTTACGGCCTTTTCCCCGATCCGGACTTTCCGACTTTCGACAACGGAAATCGCCGCGTGATCGGCGATTTGCAGGGAAAGATACGGATCGGCGACGATTTCAACGACCTCTCGCGGACGAATTTCAATGTCGAGGTCACGGCGGGCAACTGGTGGAATCCGCTGGATTCGAAACTCTATCTGGAGGATAATGTCGTTCCGGTGTTGGATTATCCGTACGAAAACGAGTGGAATTTGGGGGTAGATGCCGCCGTTGGACGACGTTTCGGCCGCCATACGCTCGTCTTCCGGGCCGGATTCGAGGGCCGGTGGGGTGGCGACCGCAAGGGCGAATCGGTTTGGGCCGCTCCTTCTGACTATTACAACCGGACCTATTCGGGAGCGTTCCGTTATGCCTATCGTGCCCGGTCGGTCGATATGGAGTTCGGTTTGGATTACTACCGGGACGATGTGGCGGGGCGCGATGCGGCGAATTATTTCATTCCCTACGCTCACTTGCGTTTCGATCTGGGCGGCGGCGGTTTCGTACCTTATGTCGAGTTGGACGGAACCCTGAAGCACAACGATATGCGGGAGCTTATGGAAACCAATCTTTATTACGTGCCTCGTTATACGGACCCGATGCCCCGCAATACGGTGGACTATTCGGTCCGTGTCGGTGTGAGCGGGCGTCTCGTCGAGGATAAGCTGATTTACCGATTGTTCGTCGGCTATTCTTTCATCGAGAATCATAACTTTTGGTATTGCTATACGCCGACTACCCGGTATGAGGGGTTCAGTCTGGTACAGGGACGGCTGAATGTCATGTCGCTCAACGGTGAGCTGGAGTTCCGTCCGGTGAGCAATTTCACGTTCTCCATCGGCGGGCGGGGCCTGACCTATACCGAGCATCAGACCTTGAGCATCGGCCTGCCGGAGTTCGAGGGTACGATCCGGGCCCGCTATCATCATCGTAAGTTCTCGGTCGGCCTCGTTTTCGACCTGCAGTCCAACCGCTATATTTCGCGAGTGATTCCGTGGTTCCCGAACGACGGGATCGTGGGGAATATGCGCATTCCCTATACGGTAGATCTGGGGTTGAATGTCGATTGGTACGCGTCCAAGCGGGTAACGGTATTCGCCGAAGGTCACAATCTTTGCAACCGCCGGATTTACGACTGGAGTACGTTTCCGCAGTACAGCGCCGGATTTACGGCAGGTGTGAAGTTGAGTTTTTAGCGGATCGACCCGATATGAAAAACGGCCGGTAACATACCGGCCGTTTTTTATGGAGTACGATTTTTACTCCAGGTTTTTCCGGACTCCGTCCAGAAACCGCTTCATCTCCCCGCTGTCCTTTTTGTCGATGATCTTCGACAGGCGGGTCAGCGTGGCGACGATGTTGTCGATCTGTGCGGGCGTCTTGGGGTTGAAGAGGATTTCCGTCAGCAGGTAGTCGTCTTCGGAGAGCAGTCCGCGGGCGATGGCCATGTGTTTCTTGAAGGTGGTGCCGGGGGCATCCTGGTGCTTCATGATGGAGGCGAATACGAGAGTCGAGGCGAACGGCACCGAGAGGGAGTAGGCCACAACTTCGTCGTGCCCCTCGAAGGTGTATTCGCAGACGTTGAGCTTCAGCGAACCGTAGAGGTCCTTGAAGAAGATTTTGCCCATGTGGTCCGACTCCTTGATGATGATGGCGTTTTCGGTTTGCAGGTTGCCCAGGTTGGCGAACGTGGGGCCGAACATCGGGTGGGTCGAAACGTACCGGAATCCCGATTTCTCATAAAATTCCTGCAACCCGGTCTTTACCGAGGCGATGTCGGAGATGATACACTCTTTCGGCAGATAGGGAAATACCTCCTCGAATGCCTGGAGCGTGGCGTTCAGCGTTACGCAGTTGATAAGCAGTTCAGGCCGGAAGTCGGCGATCTCTTCGGGCGAGGTGAAGCGCTGGGCATTGTAGATGAATCGCATCCGCCGAGGGTCTTTTTCGAGGACGGCTACGTCGTGGTTGAAACTCAACAGATCGGTGAAAAAGGAGCCCATCTTTCCCGCTCCCAAAATCAGTATGCGCATATATCGGTTTGTTTATGTTTTTTGATGATCCGGGCGGCATGGGACCGCCCGGGGATTGTTCTATTTCATTCTTCGTTTTTTCGCTCGGCAGAGGCCGTCGGCAACTTCCGTCCCCGTTTGCCGAAAACATTGAATCGCTTCTTCGTTTTCTTCGCACGGCATAATCCGAATAAATTCGGTGCTGTCTTCGCTTATCGGGAACGTCGTTATTTCATTATTTCCATCTGGACCTTTACCGACTCTTCGTGGATCGCCTTCATGATTTCCGAAATGAATTCCGGGTCGAGGTCGAGCGATTGCCCCATTTTGCCGCGTTTGTCCAGGATTTCATCGTAACGCTTATTTTGCAGGATGGGCATGTTGTGCTCCTTCTTGTAGGTGCCGATCTCCTGCGAGATGTGCATCCGCTTGGCGAGGAGGCTCAACAGTTGCTCATCGACCTCGTCGATCTGGCGGCGCAGGATGCTGATGTTCTCCGTGGTTTGGGCATTGTCGCGCACCACGAGCAGTTGCAGCGTGTAGTCCAGCACTTCGGGCGTCACCTGCTGCGCCGCATCGCTCAGCGCACTGTCGGGATCGCAGTGGGATTCGATGATAAGTCCGTCGAAGTTCAGGTCGAGCGCCTGCTGCGAGATAGGAGCTACCAGTTCGCGTTTACCGCCGATGTGGCTCGGGTCGCAGAAGATGGTGAGGTTGGGGTACCTGCGGCGAAGTTCGATCGGAATATGCCAGAGCGGAGCGTTGCGGTAGATTTTTTTCTCGTAGGAGCTGAATCCCCGGTGGATGACGCCCAGCCGTCGGAGTCCGGCGTTGTAGAGCCGTTCGATCGCGCCGACCCACAGTTCCAGGTCGGGATTGACGGGGTTTTTTACCAGAATGGGGATATCTACGCCTTTCAATGCGTCGGCCAGCTCCTGCATGGCGAAGGGGTTGGTGACGGTGCGGGCACCGACCCAGAGGATGTCGATGCCGGCTTTCAGGGCTTCGAAAACATGGGCGGGGGTGGCGACCTCGGTGGCTACCAGCATGCCGGTTTCCTGCTTGACCTGCTTCATCCAGGGAAGGCCTTCGACGCCGATGCCTTCGAAGCCGCCCGGCTTGGTGCGGGGTTTCCAGATACCGGCCCGGAAGATCTTTACGCCCCGGGCGGCCAGTTCGGAGGCGGTTTTGAGTACCTGTTCACGGCTCTCCGCGCTGCAAGGGCCTGCGATAATCATCGGACGTTTGGGATCCACGCCCGGAAAAGTGAGCGGTTCTATTTCCATTTTCATTGTCGTTGTTGATTTTGCGATCGCCGGCTGTAACCGGCGAATCCGGTCTGTTTATATTCTGTTTACTGATTCTGTTTTGTTCGGGTCGTCGTGATCCGGTCGAGTGCCTCCTGCAACATCTCCTCGTTGCAGCAGAGCGAGATGCGGATGTAGTTCCGCCCTTCCGAGCCGAAGATGAAGCCCGGAGTGACGAAGACTCGCGACTGGTACAGCACCCGGTTGCAGATGGCTTCCCCGACACCGTTCGGGCACTCCCCGGCAGCCGTGAGTTGCGCCGCGAGGGTATCGTTCACCCGTCCCCAGAGGAACATTCCCACCTGGTCGTCGCGGACATCGCAGCCGAGGGTTTCCAGAATCCGGGCCGCCAGTGCGCGTCGGCGGCGATATACCTCGTTCATCCGTTGGTACCAGCTGTCGGGGGCTTTCAGCGCTTCGACGGCGGCCAGTTGCATCGGGCGGAACATCCCGGAGTCCATGTTGCTCTTCACGCGCAGGATCCACTCCAGGAACCGGGAATTGGTCGCCACCATTCCGATACGCCAGCCGGGCATGTTGAAGGTTTTACTCATGGAGTTGAGTTCGATGCAGATCTCTTTGGCTCCCGGTACGCTCAAAATACTTAACGGGCGGTCGTTCAGGATGAAGCTGTACGGGTTATCGTGGCAGATCACGATGTTGTGCCTGCGGCCGAAGGCGACGAGTTTTTCGAACAGCTCTCGCGAACCGTTGGCTCCCGTAGGCATGTTGGGGTAGTTGCACCACATCAGTTTCACACCGGACAGGTCCATTTTCTCCAGCGCTTCGAAATCGGGCTGCCAGTCGTTCTCTTCTTTCAGGGCGTAGGGCAGGATGCGGGCGCCGGTGAGCTTCGACACCGAGGCGTAGGTCGGATAGCCCGGATTGGGTATGAGTACCCCGTCGCCTTCGTTCAGGAAGGCCAGCGAAATGTGCATCACACCCTCCTTGCTGCCGATCAGGGGCAGGATTTCGTTGGCAGGGTCCAGGTCCACGCCGTACCATCTCTTATACCACCGGGCGAACTCCGCACGCAGTTCCGGAATACCTACGTAAGGTTGGTACCCGTGCGTGTCGGGCCGTGCTGCCGCCTGGCAGAGCGCCTGCACGGTTTCGGCCGACGGGGGCAGGTCCGGGCTGCCGATCCCCAGGTTGATGACGCGTGTGCCGGATTCGTTCATCCGGGCCACCTCTTTCAGTTTCACGGAGAAGTAGTACTCCTCGACGTTTTCCATCCGGCGGGCCGGGGTGACGGTCGGTTTTGCCGGTTTCGTTTCTTCGGAGCCGCCAAGCTCCGCAGGTTGTTGTTTTTTCATACTGAAAACAAAAAAGCTCCCGCCTCAAGGCAGGAGCTATGATCTAAATTCGTAATTCTGTCGATCGAACTTTACAACACGCAAACTCCCGCCTTTACTCGGCCCGAATAAAGGTAATAATAATAGGAGTATGTAAACTGAACGTGTTGCATATCGTTTTTGTCGTCGAATATCCATCCAGGATATTTAACGGGACAAATGTATCGCATTTTTCGGAAAATGACAAAATTTTTTTCGCTTTTTTTATTTCGGGCATAAAATTCCTAAATTTGTCGGGACAAACAATTCGAATAAACGTGAGCAATCTTCATATATCATCCGATTTCAGCGGTTTGGATGCCTTGATTCCGCAGGGCCGACGGGTTTTCGTCGTTATCGACAGTAACCTGAAGCCCTTTTTCGGCCTTTTCGAACGGTATGAACTCATTCCGATCCAGACCTCCGAGAAGGTTAAAACCTTCGCTACGGTAGAATATATTATCGAACAGTTGCTGGAGCGGGGAGCCGACCGGAGCTCGTTTCTCGTGGGCGTGGGCGGCGGCATCACGACCGACCTCTGCGGTTTCGCGGCGTCGGTTTACAAACGGGGTATTCGGTTCGGTTTCGTACCTACGACGCTGCTGGCGCAGGTGGACGCTTCGATCGGGGGTAAGAACGGCGTGAATTTCCATGCCTATAAGAATATGGTCGGTACGATCACCCAGCCTGAATGGATCTATATCTGCACCGATGCGCTGCGGACGCTTTCGCCCCGGGAGTTCCGGGCCGGAATCGCCGAAGTCCTGAAGACTTTCATCCTGTTCGATGCGGAATACTATCGCAAGGCCGTGGATTATTTCGCCCGGATGGAGGCCCACTTGCGGAAAGCGGGAACCTGTTGCGGGGGCGAATGTGTGTACGGGCAGGAGGAGCTTACCGAAATCATTCGCAAAACGGCGTTATACAAGTGTGCCGTAGTGGAGCGGGATGCTTTCGAGAAGGGGGAGCGGCGCTTGCTGAATCTGGGGCATACCTTCGCTCACGCCATCGAGAAAAATTGTCCGATCATGCACGGCGAAGCCGTGGCGATCGGTCTGGTGCTGGCTGCCGGGGTGTCCGAACGGCTGGGACTCGCCCCGGCGGGACTGGCGGTCGGTCTGGCGGAGGATTTGAAGAAGGTCGGGCTTCCCACCCAGTCGCCCGTAGCTATCGGTGTTTTGCTGGAAGCGTTGGAAAAAGATAAGAAGGTGGAGGGCGATGCCATTCATTTCATCCTGCCTCGTGCGGTGGGGGAGGTGGTGGATCGTGCGATTCCGTTAAAACAGTTGGAGGAGGTCGCCCGTGATCTGCGTTAGCGTACAGGAAAAGAGTTTCGGGGATTGCCGGGCGATCCTCGAATCGTGTGAAATGGCCGAACTCCGGGCGGACCTTTGCCGTCTTTCGGTCGAAGAGGTCGAGCGGCTCGTGGAGATTCGGCCGAACCTGATTGCCACCTGCCGGATTGCGAACTCTTCCGAGGCGTTCGCCCGCGAGCAGCTCGCGGCGGCGATCCGCAGAGGGGCGCGTTATGTCGATATAGAGATCGAAGCGCCCGACGAGCATCTGGAATATATTCGTACGCTCGCCCGCGAGTACGGGTGCCGGCTGATCGTTTCGTTCCACGATTTCGAGGGAACTCCCTCCCTCGACGAGCTGAAGGGGATCGCCCGGCTGTGTCGCACGAAGGGGGCCGATCTGGTGAAGATCGTCACGACGGCCCGGAATATTTCGGATGCCGCCCGTACGATGCGTTTGTATGACCTGCAAGCCGACGGAGCGCTTTTCGAGGGTGCCGCCGCTGCGGAGCGTCCGCAGTTGGTCGCTTTTTCGATGGGCGAAGCCGGGAAATTCACCCGTCTGCTCTGCCTGAAGCTGGGGGCGCCTTATACGTATGTTTCAGCTGGAGCATCCAACGCCACGGCGTCGGGGCAATATACCCGCGAGGAGATGGAGCGGCTGCTTTCGGCCGAAAATTATCCTTTCGAGGGATTTCGCGAGTTCCGTCGGACGACGGTTGCCGTTCCTTGTTCCAAGAGCGTGGCCCAGCGGGCTGTGCTGGCTGCTGCGCTGGCTGCGGGAGAGAGCCGGCTCGCCAATTACGCCCCTTGCAACGATATAGTCGGAGCCGTCGAGGTCATCCGGGGTATGGGCTGCCGGATTGCGTCGGACGGTACGACGCTGCATATCGAGGGTGTCGGAGCGGAGCGCTTGGGACGTTGCACGAAGATCGAAACCGGCGAATCGGGGCTGCTCACGCGGCTGTTGACTCCGCTGGCATCCCATATTTCCGCTTTGAACGGCGGTGCCCCGGTGGAAATTTCCGGGCATGGCAGTATTCTGAAGCGCAATCTGCACGAGGCGGTCGCCGCACTGCGCGAAGCCGGCGTGCATTGTTCTGCCCGTGAGGAGGGGTATCTTCCGTTTCGGATCGAGGGCGGTATTACCCGTCGTGAGATCTCCTTTTCGGGGCGGGAGAGTTCGCAGACCGTATCGGGTTTCCTGATGACTTTGCCGTTGTTGCAGGATGCGACCGTGCTGACGGTAACCGAGCCGTCGAGCATTCCCTACCTGGAGCTTACTTTGCGGACGCTGACTCGGTTCGGTGTCCGACTCAACAGGGAGGCGTTTTACGACGGGGTGTGTGGCGGGACGCCTTCGAAAATCGTATTTTCGGTACCGGGCAGGCAGGAGTACCGTCCTTCGGACGTCTTCCTGGAGGCGGATTGGAGTTCTGCCGCCTATTTCGCGGTGGCCGGAGCCGTCGCTTCGTCGCTGGGGCGGACCGAGGGAATTACGCTGCGCAATATGCGGCTCGATTCGCTGCAGGCCGATGAAAAGATACTCGACATCTTGCGTTCGTGCGGTGCCGATGTGAGCGTCGCGCCTGCGGACGCATCCGCAAGGGGCGATATGCCGGGAGATTTGCAGAACATCTCCGTTACTGCGACCGGCCGGCGGCTGAAGGCTTTCGAGGTCGATGCCACGCATTGCCCCGATCTGTTCCCGATCCTTGCGGTGCTGGCTGCCCATTGCGACGGTACGAGCCGTATCGCGGGTGTCGGACGTCTGACGCAGAAGGAGAGCAATCGGGCCGAAACGATCTATGCCGAGTTCCGGACGCTGGGGGCGCGGATCGACATCCGGGGCGACGAGATGTTCGTTACGGGCGGGCCGTTGCATGGAGGAGATGTCCGTTCGCACAACGACCACCGGATTGCCATGAGCCTGATCGTCGCCGGGTTGTTCACGCCGGAGCCGGTGCGGCTGGACGACGTGAAGTGCATCGACAAGTCGTTTCCTTCGTTCCTCGATCTGCTCGCCCGGCAGGAGTAGCGGGGCGGGCAGATGGTATTTCCGTTCCGGCGGAAAGAACGCTTTCCGTGCGGCGAAGCGCGGAAACGATGAACGGGCCGGACGACTGAAGTAAACTCGAAGAAATTTAATTGGCTATGAATTCATACGGAACAAAATTCAGACTCTCGATTTTCGGGGAGTCGCACGGTCCGCTGATCGGCGTGGTGCTCGACGGCGTGCCTGCGGGCATGCCGCTTTCGCGCGAGGATTTCCTCGCGGATCTCGACCGTCGCCGCAGCGGTGCGAAGGGAAGCACGCCCCGCAAGGAGAGCGATTTGCCGGAGATCGTAAGCGGCGTCTGCGACGGGCACACTACGGGTGCTCCGCTCACGATCGTATTCCGCAACAGCAATACCCGTTCGGGCGACTATTCGGACTTTCGCGCGACGCCCCGTCCGGGCCATGCCGATTTCGTGGCGGAACGGAAATACCGTGCCTTCAACGATCTGCGGGGCGGCGGCCATTTTTCGGGGCGGCTGACGCTGACGCTGGTGGCGGCCGGAGTCGTGGCCAAGAAGATGATCGGCCCGATCGAAATCCGGGCCCGGATCACCGAGCTGGGCGGTATTCCCCGCGAGCGGCTGAATTGCGAGCCGGGGAGGGAGTTGGGCGCCGAGGGTGCCCCGACGCTCTGGGACGAGCTGATCGACCGCACGCTCCGGGAGTTGGATTCCGTAGGCGGGGTCATCGAGTGTACCTGCGACAAGGTGCCCGTCGGATTGGGCGAGCCGTTCTTCGATTCGCTCGAATCGCAATTGGCTCACCTGGCATTTTCGATTCCGGCGGTGCGGGGCATCGAGTTCGGCGACGGATTCGCCGCAGCCCGTATGAAAGGTTCGGAGCATAACGACTGTTTTGTGAACGGAGAGGGAAAAACCGCTACCAACGGGGCGGGCGGAATCAACGGTGGTATCTCGAACGGCAATCCCGTGGTGTTCCGCGTCGCTGTCAAACCTACTTCCAGCATCGCGAAGAAACAATATACGTTCAATTTTGCGACGGGACGGATGGAAGAGTTCGTCGTCAAAGGGCGGCACGACGCCTGCATCGCCTTGCGCTGTCCGGTCGTGGTGGAGGCGATCGCTGCGATCGCGCTGGCTAACAACTGATCGTTTTTTGCCGAAAATCAATTGATTTTTAGTAAGTCGGATATTTGCAGCGCTGAATATTATTCGTATTATAATATTTGTCCCGCAGAGGTTTCGTTGCTCGATTCGATGCTGAAACGAAAGGAATACAGCAATACCGGGAAATATGTATTTCCCGGTATTGCTTATGATTGTTCCCTGAATTGGTATCGACGGTTTTTGAAGTCGGCCGGAAATGGGCGGGTACACAAAAAAAGGGTAAGCTACTTATATCGCACCGCTACGACCACATACCCTTGCTTGATTCCTCACCTGGGGGAGTCTGTGGGAGCTGGTCGTATAAGACTTACCCCAGCACAAAAGTACGAATTTTTTGTATCTTTGCAAAGAAAAAAGGAACTATCTGCGATTTTGTCGCTGTTTTTCGAGAGCCGGATGCCGAAAAGGCTGCCTGGATGTGTCTCGGAGGGCGGTGCGGGGAGAGTTAATGAATGAAGAGAATGACGGCGAAAAAAAGATTGCTTGTCGTGTTTATTGCTGCGGTTGCAGTCGGGGCAACGGTGGCTTTGGTTTTCATCTTTCAGTTTTTCGGAGATGCCGTCCGGGAGCGGAGCGACCTTTATATAAGCGCCCGCACGGACTACCCGGGGCTGCTCGACTCTCTGCGTCCCCGTACGGACCATCACTGGGCTTTTGACCGGTATGCCGGCCGTCTGGAGCTGGAGCGCTCCTTCAAACCGGGGCACTACGTACTGGAACCGGGAATGAACGTCGTCGAAATCGCCCGGATGCTCAAACTGGGGATGCAGACGCCCGTGCGCGTTACGCTCAACTATGCCCGTACCCGCGCTTTTCTCGCTTCGCGGCTGGCCCGCCAGCTCGATGCCGATTCTGCGGAGCTGATGCGGGCGCTGACCGACCCGCAGCTCGCCCGGGAGGTCGGGACCGACAGCCTGCAGCTCTTTTCGATCTTTATCCCCAATACTTATGAATTTTATTGGACGGTTTCGCCCGAGGATTTCGTGCGCCGCATGCGCAAGGAGTACGACCGTTTCTGGACTCCGGAGCGGGATGCCGCCCGCCGACGCAGCGGTTTGAGCCGGGACGAGGTGATGACGCTGGCTTCGATCGTCTACGAGGAGACCCGCAAGACCGACGAGATGCCCCGTATCGCAGGGGTGTACGTCAACCGCCTGCGCAAGGGGATGCCCCTGCAGGCCGATCCGACGGTCAAGTATGCCATGCAGGACTTCGGACTGCGGCGCATCCTGCACAAACACCTGAAATACGAGTCGCCCTACAATACCTACCGGAACAAGGGGCTGCCGCCTTCGCCGATTTGCATGCCCGGCATCGACGCCATCGACGCCGTGCTCAATTTCGAGGAGCATGACTACCTTTTCTTCTGTGCGCGGGCGACGTTCGACGGCTACCACAACTTCGCACGGACGCTCCGCGAGCACAATGCCAATGCCCGGGCTTACAGCGCCGAACTGAACCGGCGCAAGATTAAATAATTTTTCGTACATTTGTCCTAATGCTTACGAAGATCTACGAACAGAACCCCTCGGAGCGGGAGTTGCAGAAGGTGGTCGACGTGCTCGTCCACGACGGGATCGTCATCTATCCGACCGACAGCGTCTATGCTTTCGGCTGTTCGCTCCATTCGCCCAAGGCCATCGAACGCCTGCGGCGGATGAAGGGTAAGGATGCCGAGGCCTTTTCGGTGGTCTTCGGGGATATCGCCCAGGTGGCGGAATATTGCCGCGTGGACAACACGGCGTTCCGGATCCTGAAACGGAACCTGCCGGGGCCCTTCACGTTCGTGCTCACGGCATCCTCGCGCGTGCCCGACAAGGCGCTTGAAAAGCGCCGTACGATCGGTATCCGTATTCCGGACAACGCCATATCCCGCGCCATCGTCGCCGCGCTGGGCTGCCCGCTCGTCACCACGTCGGTGAAGGACGACGACCAGGTCGTGGAGTATACCACCGATCCCGAACTGATCCATGAGCGCTATGGCCGCGACGTGGCACTCGTGATCGACGGCGGCATGGGGGACAACATCCCCACGACGGTCGTAGACCTTACGGGCGACGAGCCCGAAATCCTGCGCGAAGGCAAGGGGGAACTGCAATGAGATCAAATATAAACTGTATATGGAAAAAACGAATTTCTGGAAAGATGTCGCCAAGTACGGCGCGATCATAGGCGCCCTGCTGGCCGTCTCGTTCATGTTGGAAACCCGATTGCAGATTTCGGCCAGTTTCGGCCTGTACGCAATCGAATGGATTGCCGTCGTCGTACTGCATTACTATCTGCTGCACCGTTTCACGCGCCGGTATTCGATGATGTATACCGCCGAGGAGGGTTTCTCCTTCGGTCAGGGATACGCTTACATCCTCTCCGTCTCGACCGTTGCGGGGCTCATCGTCGGTATCGTGCAATACCTTTACATGCACTTTTTCATCGGTTACGCCAACTATACGGAGCGTACCACAGCCGCATTATCCGATTATATAGGGCGGAACGGCGGGGTGCCGGCCAACATGGAATCCATGCTGTCGCAGATGTTCGACCAGATGCAGAATACCCCCGAACCTTCCTTTTTAAGAACCCTGTGGGCTGTAACTTTTCTGAGCATCCTGTTCGGTGCCGTTTTCGGCCTTATCATTGCAGGTGTGTTGTCGCGTGCGCCCAAACCGTTTGACACCCCGCTGAGCGAATAGAGGCATACCGTGAATAATAAACTGGACATATCCGTCGTAGTACCGCTCTACAATGAGGCCGAGTCCCTGCCCGAACTGGTGGCATGGATCGACCGCGTTGCCGTGTCGCATGGCTATGCTTACGAGGTGATACTCGTGGACGACGGTTCGTCTGACGGCTCCTGGGAGGTTGTCGAGTCGCTCAGGGAGAAGTACCCGGCGATCCGCGGCATCGGCTTCGCCCGCAATTACGGCAAGTCGGCAGCCTTGTACTGCGGTTTCGCCGCCGCCGAAGGCGAGGTCGTCATCACGATGGATGCCGACCTGCAGGATTCGCCCGACGAAATCCCCGAACTGCGCCGCATGATCCTCGAAGAGGGGTACGACCTGGTATCCGGCTGGAAGAAGAAGCGCCGCGACCCGGTCGGCAAACGCTGGCCGAGCAAATTCTTCAACTGGACGGCGCGCCGGGTCTCGGGTATCAAACTCCACGATTTCAACTGCGGGCTGAAGGCCTACCGCCGCAAGGTCGTCAAGTCGATCGAGGTCTACGGCGAAATGCACCGTTTCATTCCGATTCTGGCGAAGCAGGCCGGGTTCCGCCGTATCGGCGAAAAGGCCGTCGAGCACCACGCCCGCAAATACGGCTGTTCGAAGTTCGGCCTCGAACGTACCGTGAAAGGCTATCTGGATCTGATCACCGTGCTGTTCATGACGCATTTCGGCCGCTCGCCGATGTATTTCTTCGGCAGTCTGGGAACGCTCA
>OHHC01000619.1_pt1 | contig 13377 bp, 9 predicted proteins | sample 1606381 | NCBI WGS metagenome assembly OHHC01 (sample SAMEA3879581, study PRJEB24766) | human gut metagenome | biome: human-associated habitat; feature: feces | place: USA | collected 1985/1987 | reverse complement strand
GGCTTTGCCATGCCCAGCAGCTGCGCCAGCGGCAGACCGGACTGTTCCAGCGGGAGCGGCAGCAGGATGCAGTCTGCCTGCGGCAGCTGCTGCACGCCACCCACCGTATACCCCGCCCGCGCCAATGCACGCCCTGCCGCCGCCTGCCGGGCATCGCTGCCCACCACCGCAAACCGCTTTGTCTGCCTCATGTCGTCATCTCCCCTTTTCCGCTGTGCACCATCCTATGCAGGAAGAGGAAACCGCGTGAGCGGGAAGATGCTGACCGGCAGAAACAAAAAAGCTCCCCCTTTCGGGGGAGCCGTCATCGCGCAGCGATGACTGAGAGGATTCTTATTTCAGCGCTTCTTCCAGCACCTTCAGCAGGTGCGGGATATCCAGCGGCTTTGCGATGTGGCCGTTCATGCCCGCATTCAGGGCGTTCTGCTTGTCCTCCTCAAAGGCGTTGGCGGTCATGGCAAAAATGGGGATGCCCGCCTTGCGGGGGTCGGGCAGGGCGCGGATACGCCGGGTGGCTTCGTAGCCGTCCATCCGGGGCATCTGGATGTCCATTAAGATCAGGTCGTACTGCCCGGACGCGGACTGCTCCATCTTCTCCACCGCTTCAACGCCGTCTCCGGCGGTATCCACAAGGAAGCCCGCTTCCTTTAAGATCTCTATGGCGATCTCCCGGTTCAGGGCGTTATCCTCCACCAGCAGCAGGTGCTTACCGCTGAAGTCTGCCTTGGGCTGCGGGGCAGTCGTCTGCTCCGGCTGCACCCGGAAGGGCTCTGCCAGCACCTTGCGCAGCTCCGAGAGGAAGAGCGGCTTTTCGCAGAAGGCGGTCACACCGGCGGCGCGCGCCTCCTCCTCGATATCCGCCCAGTCGTAGGCGGTCAGGATGATGATGGGGCAGCTGTCCCCGATGACCTTGCGGATCTGCCGCACGATCTCGATGCCGTTCATATCCGGGATGAGCCAGTCGATGATATACACACTGAAGGCATCGCCCTGCTCCACGGCGTACTTGGTGCGGATGACTGCTTCCTTGCCGGAGATGGTCCACTCCGGGCGCATGCCGATCTTGGAAAGCATGGTGCTGACGCTCAGGCAGGTGTTGGTGTCGTCGTCCGCCACCAGTGCCCGCAGCCCTTCCAGCTGGGGCAGCTGCTTGATCTCCGCCTTCTGCCCGCTGAGGGGGAAGCAGAGGTTCACGATGAACTCGCTGCCCTTGCCCGGCTCACTTTCAAGGGCGATGGTGCCGCCCATCAGGTCTACGATGTTCTTGGTGATGGAAAGCCCCAGACCCGTGCCCTGAATACCGCTGACGGTGGAGCTTTCCTCCCGGGTGAACTCCTCAAAGATGTGCTTCTGGAACTCCTTGTTGATGCCGATGCCGTTATCCTTGATGCGGAACTCATAATTGCCGCAGCCCTTGGGCGCACCGGGCTTTTGGGCAATGCGGATGCTCACCATGCCGCCGGTGGGGGTGAACTTGATAGCATTGGAAAGGATGTTCAGCAGCACCTGATTCAGCCGCAGCGGGTCGGTGATGATGTCCTCGTCCACCACATCCATGGTGTCGATGAACAGCGACAGGCGCTTGGAGCTGATATTGGGCTGGATGATGGAGCGTATATCGTGCACGAGATCCGGCAGATGCACCGCCTTTTCCTCGATCTTCACCTTGCCGCTCTCGATACGGCTCATGTCCAGCACATCGTTGATGAGGGAGAGCAGGTGCTGGCTGGAGGTAGAGATCTTTTTCAGGTAGTCCAGCACCTGTTCCTTATTCTCAACATGGGTCGCCGCCAGCGAGGTGAATCCGATAATGGCGTTCATCGGGGTGCGGATGTCGTGGCTCATGTTGAACAAGAACTCCCGCTTGGCGCGGTTTGCCGCTGCCTCGTGCCGGACGGCAAGCTCCAGCTTGCGGTTCTGCTCTTCCAGCTGGGCGTGATACTTCTGCTCCTGCTCCCTTTTTTGCTGCTCCGCAAGCTTCATGGAGCGGCGGCGCAGCGTTTGCAGCACTGCCACACAGATCAGATAGAAGATCAGTGCCGTCAGCAGTGCGCTGCTGAAATTGCGGAACACCGATTTTTCGTCGATATAGAGATACAGATCAAAATTCTGTCCGTTGCTGTACATCCCGAAATAGCAGCCGGAATTTGCCCAGTCGCGGGTGTGGGTCAAAGTATCGGGCACACCTGCTTTGCGGATGCCCTGCACCAGCGGGCTGTTCGTGGTGTACAGTCCGATGAGGCTCGGGTCGTTTGCGGCGATCACCTTGTTGTCCTGCACGATAAAGATGGTGCCGCTGATGTTCTTCGGGTAGCCGTCCAGCACGCTTTGGATGGACAGGGCTGTCCCCTCCACAAACTCCGGCGGAGTCACCCGGTACGCCAGCAGCACAGCGTCCCCTGCTGCGGCGCGGCGGGTGGCAACATCCACCGCTGTACCATCCTGTAACAGAATGCGCTTGAGATAGGTCTTTTGCGGGTTTTGCAGCACGTTCAGCGCGGCTTGCTCTCGCAGCGATTCCGCAAACTGCGCATAATCAATATTACCATCCGTATATTCGCACAGTGATTCTCCATTTTCGTCCAGTACGGCAATGCCGGTAAGCCAGAGGGATTCCGTTTCTTTCCGGAGGGCTTCGGGGTCGTAAATATCCAAAGCGTCATTTTCGGCCAGCTGCCGCACCGAGACCGCCATCCGGCGCAGCGACTTTGCGGTGATGGTATCGTTATATTTTTCGTAGCTGGTGGACTGCACTTTTACAAAGTTGATGGTGCGGTCAAAGTATTCCTCGGTAGCGCGTATGGACTCCCGCCCGGAGAAGAGGGTCACTGCCAGCAAAAGCAGCACGCCCATCAGCAGATAGAGCACCGCCACCCGCATATTGGGCGTGAACGTTTTCTTGTTACGGTTCAAGGGCGTCCACCTCCAGATATTTTTCCGGGTCCGGCAGATATTTGCCTACGATCTGCTTCATCGTGCCGTCGGCGCGCATGGCGGCAAAGGTCTCGGTCAGCTTTTCGTCCAGCCCGCGGGTGTCGTTCAGCGCAAAGGCCACGCCGATGCCGGTGACCAGCAGCGGCTCTTCCAGAATGCGGAAATTGGCATTGCAATCCTGCATATACCGCAAAATGGCGGCCTCGTGGGCGGCAATGGCGTCCACATAGCCGCAGTTCAACATGGCGTACTGCACGCTGCGGTTCTCGGCGCTCAGCAGTTCACCAAACTGCGGGATGCGGGGGTCGGTGCCGCCGAGGAAGATTTCCTCCGGCTTGGTGGTGCTTTGCACCATCATGGTCTTGCCCGCAAGGTCGGCAAGCGTTTCAATGCCGCTATCGGCATTGACCGCCACCACCTGACGGCTGACCATATACGGCCCTACCCAGCGGTACAGCTGCTCCCGCCCGTCCATGGAAAAGCAGCCCCAGATGCAGTCGATGGCACCGCTTTCCACCAGCTTTGTTTTCTGCTCCCAGTCAATGATTTCAAACCGTACCGCATACCCCATGCGGGCAAAGGCCTCGGTGGCAATGTCCACATCAATGCCGGTGGGCGTGCTGTCATTGTTCAGGTAGATAAAAGGCGGGTAGTTATCGCTGCCCACCGTAAGCTCGGGCAGCGCTGCCGCCGCCTGCGTTTTGCCGCAAGCGGTCAGCCCGGCTGCCGCTGCCGCCGCGCACACCTTTAAAAAGGTACGGCGGGGTATTTTATGGTTGAATCGCTGTTCTGTCACGCGTAGATGTCCTCACATTACCATTGTAAAATTTCCTGCTTCAGTTCCCCCTGCACGTCCAGCAGACACTGCAGCAGCAACGGGTTGAAGGCGCCGCACTCGCCGTTCGTGATCATCTGGACAGCCGTTTCGTGCGGGAAAGCCTTTTTATAGCACCGTTCGCTGGTCAGTGCGTCATACACATCCGCCATGGAGACCAGCTGGGCGCTGATGGGGATATCGTCGCCCTTCAGCCCGTCCGGGTAGCCTTTGCCGTCCCAGCGCTCGTGGTGCCAGCGGGCGATCTCGTAGGCGGTCTGCAACAGCGGCTGGTCTGCAAAGCTTTCAGTCTTTTGCAGCATCTCTGCGCCCAGCATACTGTGGGTCTTGATCACCGCAAATTCTTCTGCGGTCAGCTTGCCGGGCTTATTCAGGATGGCTTCGTCAATGCCGATCTTGCCGATATCGTGCAGCGCCGACGCCAGCGGGATGTTATCCTGCTGCTCGGGGGTCAGGTCGTAGCGGCTGGTCAGCTCCATCAGCCGGTGCAGCAGCGTCTCGGTGATGATGCGGATGTGCCGCACATGAGAGCCGGACTCGCCGTTGCGGAACTCCACGATCTGGCTCAGCACACCCACCAGCACATCGGTGTTCTTTTCCCGCGCGCGGATCTGGTCAGACACCATCTGCACCAGCCGCCGCTGCTTGGCGTACAGCTTGATGGTGTTGGACACCCGGCGGTAGACGATCTTGGCGTCAAAGGGGCGGTTGACATAGTCGCTGGCACCCAGCTCGTAGGCCTTACGGATGGCTTCCTCCGAGTCGTCACTGGAGATCATGATCACCGGCACGTCCTCGATGGTGTGGTTGGTGTTCATGGTGCGCAGCACCTCAAAGCCGTCCATGACCGGCATATTGATATCCAGCAGCACCAGCGAAATCTGCCCGGCGTTTGCCCGCAGCAGCTCCAGACACTGCTTACCGTTCCCGGCTTCCAGAATGCGGTAGTCATCGCCCAGAATGCCGGCAAGCATCATGCGATTCATCATGGAATCGTCCACCAGCAGGATCACGGGCTTTTCCCCTAAGACATCCTTCTGTGCAGCCAACCGGCTGTCCTGTGTGTCCACCGCCACGGCGTCCTTGTGGTTTTTGGCCTGATACATTATAAAATCTGCCCGGCGCACCACGTTCTCCATAGGGTCGGCAAGGGTCTGCAGCGCGCCGCCGATGCTCAGCGACAGCCGGAAGTGGGGGTAGCCCGGCACCACCGTTTGCTGCACGGCGGTGCGGATCTGCTCCAGCTTTACCTTGAAATAATCCGCCGGGATGCCGGGCAGCACCAGCAAAAACTCGTCGCCGCCGTAGCGGATCAGCAGATCTGTTTCCCGGATGCAGCTGCGGATGGCCTTTGCAGCGGTTTCCAGCGCCAGATCTCCGGCGTGGTGGCCGTAGGTATCGTTGCAGATCTTGAAATCGTCGATATCCATCAGGGCGATGCCCGCCGGGCCGAGGTTATTGCGCACCACTTCCTCGTAAAAGCGGCGGTTGTAGGTGCCGGTCAGGGCGTCGTGGTTCAGCCGCTGCCGGTAGCGCTTTTCTTTTTCCATGCTCCGGGCAGTAGTCTGGGCAAACTGCGCCTTCTGCTCCTCCATCTGCTGCATCATCCGCAGCAGATTATGGTTGGCGGTTTCCAGCGCCTCCCGCTGGGTACGGTTCTGCTGTTCCAGCTTTTCCCGCAGTTCCATATAGGGGGTGATATCCGTGATCGTGCCCACGATATAGCCTTTGCCGTACCATTCCACCTGATTGGCAGCGTTGGTGACCCAGCGGTAGCCGTTTTTGCCCAGAATCCGGAAGATGCTGTCACCATTCTTGGCGTAAGTCGCGCTGTTTTCCGCATTCCGGTAGCGCAGCCCGGCCGCCAGATCATCCGGGTGCACCAGCGCGGTGTAGCGGTTATCGAACCTTGCCGCAAACTCTGCCCGCCCCCAGCCCAGTATCTCCAGAAAGCGGTCGCTGATATAAATAAAGGGATAGCCTTTTTCCGGGTCATCCGCACAACAGTGGAAGCCGCCCGGTATATTCTGTGCATAGCGTTCCAGCCGCAGAAATCCTTTTTTTATTGTCTCGTCTGTTTCCATTTTACCTTTCCTGCCTTTTTCTCCGCGCATTGCAGCACGCAGTACCCCCTGTTACCGCAATTTCAAACTTTACCTTCCTGTACACCCTGCTTTTGGGCATACTGTAACAGTGTAATTCTATTATCAAAACTGCCTAGATGCAAGCATTTTTTGCCAGTTTTGCCAATGGAAAGGCAGGTAAGGCAACGCAAAAAAGCCGCCGCACAAAAAGTGCAGCGGCTTTGCGGGGCGTCACCTCACAGCCAGCGCTCTGCGATGATCCACCACATACCGGGCAGGTTGATCCGACCCAGCAGATGCTCCAATACGATCAGCATGGTATTCTCCTTTCAGACCGTCTGTTTTCAGCCGAACAGCCCCTTTAGCAAAAACAGAAGCAGCTTAGTCAAGCTGCCGCCGCCCAAAAGGTTGAGCAGCGGCCCAAGGCCTTGAAACATGGAAGGTTTGCTCCTTTCGTTTCATTCCGTCCCGACTGCTGCCGGGTGCCGGTCTGCCTTATATACGAACCAGTCCGCCGCAGGATTGCAAATGCCGTGGTGGTAAATATTGGGAGTATTGCAGCTGCCGTCTGCCTTTACGACCCCTTCCCGTGAAAAAGTTGCTCAGAAACGCCCGCAGGCGTTTCTGAGCAACAAATCAAAAATACTATTTCCGCTGAAAATGTCCATAGCAGCGCGGAGGGCATTCCGAATCGTCTTACTTAAAACGCTTCCATGCCGGGGTAGACGGCGCTTTCGCCCAGTTGCTCCTCAATGCGCAGCAGCTGGTTGTACTTTGCCACACGCTCGGTGCGGCTGGGTGCACCGGTCTTGATCTGGCAGGTGTTCAGCGCCACAGCCAAGTCCGCAATGGTGGTGTCCTCGGTCTCGCCGGAGCGGTGGGAGCTGATGGCGTTGTAACCGGCCTTGTGCGCCATCTTGATGGCTTCCAAGGTCTCGGAGACAGAGCCGATCTGGTTCAGTTTGATCAGGATAGCGTTGCCCGCACCCAGCTGGATGCCCTTTGCCAGACGCTCGGTGTTGGTCACAAACAGGTCGTCGCCCACTAACTGCACCTTGCCGCCCAGCTCGCGGGTCATCTGCTGCCAGCCCTCCCAGTCCTCTTCGTCCAGACCGTCCTCGATGGAGATGATGGGGTACTTCTCCACAAGGCTCTTCCAGTGCGCGATCAGCTCGGCAGAGGTGAACTCGGTGCCCGCCTTGGGCAGCTTGTAGAAGCCCTTGCCCTTGGGGCTCTTCCACTCGGAGGCGGCGGCATCCATTGCCAACATAAAATCCTTGCCCGGCAGATAGCCTGCCTTTTCGATGGCTGCCAGAATGGTCTCGATGGTCTCCTCATCGCTGGAAAGGTTGGGCGCAAAGCCGCCCTCGTCGCCCACGGAGGTAGCCAGCCCCTTGGACTTCAGGATGGCAGCCAGCGCATGGAACACCTCGGCGCACCAGCGCAGCGCTTCCTTAAAAGAGGGTGCGCCCACCGGCATGATCATAAACTCCTGTGTGTCCACGGTGTTGGCGGCGTGTGCGCCGCCGTTCAGGATGTTCATCATAGGCACGGGCAGACGGTTGCCGTTTACGCCACCCAGAAAACGGTACAGCGGCATCTCCAGCGAAGCGGCTGCTGCGCGGCAGGCTGCAATGGACACCGCCAGAATGGCGTTTGCGCCCAGATTGGACTTATCCTTGGTGCCATCGGCTTTGAGCATGGCGGCGTCGATGGCGTAAATGTCGGAGGCATCCATGCCCACCACAGCGTCCGCAATGACCGTGTTGATGTTCTCCACCGCCTTGGTCACGCCCTTGCCCAGATAGCGGCTCTTGTCGCCGTCCCGCAGTTCCAGCGCCTCAAACTCGCCGGTGGATGCACCGGAAGGGGCACAGCCGCGCGCCACGGTGCCGTCTGCCAGCGTGATCTCGGCTTCCACAGTGGGGTTGCCGCGGGAGTCCAGAATCTCGCGGCCAACAACAGATTCAATTTCCAGATAATTCATCTTGAAACCCTCCTGAATATCATTTTCTCTCCCGTACTGCCCGGGCGGGCAGACGGGGAACTGCTCTTTTTAGATAGTTATATATAACTAACCGCCAATATCCTACCACGCTTTGCACCCCGGCGCAAGAGCCGGTGCGTATGTTTGCAGACCTAAATTTTTAACAGGAACGCAAACCGCCGTGGAAAACCCGTTTACAGTCTGCCCCCTTGCGGCAGCGGGGATACGTTATGCTTACCATGTGTTTTTTATATGGCAGATATGCCAAAAATTTTCTTTACTTTTTGGCGATTCGGTTCTATACTGGTTGCGGCGTTTACGCTTTTTTCCCATTTATAGTCGTTATAGAGGAGGATTTTTGCAATGAATAAGGATCTGACGGTGGGCAAGCCGTCACAGGTATTGTGGCAATTCTGTCTGCCAATGTTCGGCAGCATCATTTTCCAGCAGCTGTACAACATCGCCGATAGTCTGGTGGCGGGCAAGTTCATCGGTGAGAACGCACTGGCTGCGGTGGGCAACAGCTACGAGATCACCCTGATCTTCATCGCCTTTGCCTTTGGCTGCAACATCGGCTGCTCGGTCATCGTGTCCCGCTACTTCGGCGCAAAGGAATACCGCGAGATGAAGACCTCGGTCTACACCTCCCTCATCGGCTCTGCCGTGCTGTGCGCCGTGCTGATGGGCATCGGTCTGTTTGGCTGCGACGCCCTGCTGGAGCTCATCAACACCCCGGAGGAGATCCTTGCAGATTCTGCGCTGTATCTGGACATCTACGTTCTGGGCCTGCCCTTCATGTTCTTCTACAACATTGCCACCGGCATCTTCTCTGCCCTTGGCGACAGCAAGACCCCCTTCTACTTCCTTGCAGTCTCTTCTCTGTCCAACATCGGCGTGGACATCCTGTTCGTGGCCGGTCTCAAGATGGGCGTAGCCGGTGTGGCATGGGCCACCTTCCTGTGCCAGGGCGTGAGCTGCGTGCTGGCCATGGTGGTGGTGTTCCGCCGCATCCGCGCTTTCCACACCGAGGGTCATGTGCAGCTGTTCTCGTGGAATATGCTGGGCAAGGTGGCCGTGGTGGCTGTGCCCAGCATCCTGCAGCAGAGCTTTGTCTCGGTGGGCAACATCATCCTGCAGAGCATCATCAACACCTTTGGTGCCAGCGTCATTGCAGGCTACTCTGCCGCCGTCAAGCTGAACAACATGGTCATCACCTCTTTTACCACCCTGGGCAACGGCATCTCCAACTACACCTCCCAGAACATGGGTGCCGGCAAGATGGACCGCGTGAAGGAGGGCTTTGGCGCAGGCCGCAATCTGGTGTGGCTGCTGTGCGTGCCGCTGGTGGTGCTGTACTTCTTCTTTGGCCGCTTTTTGCTGCTGCTGTTCATGAACGACCCGCAGGGCCCCGCCATTGACACCGGTATGCTGTTTTTGCGCATCCTCTCTCCCTTCTACTTTGTGGTATCGGTCAAGCTGGTGGCAGACGGCATCCTGCGCGGCTGCGGCCTGATGGTGCGGTTTATGATCGCCACCTTCACCGACCTGATTTTGCGCGTGGGCATTGCCGCCGTGCTCAGCGCCACCGCACTGGGCTCCACCGGCATCTGGATGGCATGGCCTGTGGGCTGGTGCATCGGTACGGCGCTTTCCATGGTGTTCTACGTCACCGCCATCCGCAAGGCACTGGCAGAGCCGTTGGCTGTTGCCGAGGCCGAGGGACAGGCCGCCGAAGTCCGCGCCGAGGCCGAATTTGCCGCCGACGCCGAGATGGAGACCCTGTAACCATTTTGCAACTTGTGAATTTGTTTCATGTCACAGATAAACAAAATGAACAATTTGAAATAGTGCACAAAATCACGCTTTAATTTTTGTATAAAGTATCAACAAAGCCGAGAAAATGCGCCCAAAAGTATGGACGGTTTGTGAATTGCGGATTTGAACCCAGATAGCTATAATAACAGACAAGAACAGAAGCAAGGCCGCTTTAGAGGGGAAGGGCCTTGCTTCCGTTTTTATCAATTTACTTTATAGAACACTCCGGAGGAGGAGATTTTTATGAAAAAGATGATCACTCGTCGTCAGTTCATGGCTGCTGCCGGTGTTGTTGCCGCAGCAAGTGCTCTGACTGCCTGCGGCGGTTCTTCCGCAAGCACGGCCGCTTCTTCTGCAGCCGGTTCCGCTGCTGCTTCCGGCAGCACTATCAAGGTGGGTGTGATGGGCCCCCTGACCGGTGACGCTTCCGTTTACGGTCAGGCTGTTGTAAACGGTGCCAACCTGTACATGAAGCAGGTCAATGCCGATGGCGGTGTCAACGGCAAGCAGCTGGAGATCATCGCCATGGACGAGCAGGGCGATGAAACGCAGGCTGTGACCTGCTTTACCAAGATGGTGGATCAGGGCATCACCGCTCTGGTGGGCGATGTAACCACCGCTCCCACGCTGGCTGTTGCCGCCGAGAGCGCCGATTACAATATGCCTATGGTCACCGCTTCCGCTACTGCCGAGGCTGTTACCTACGATGCCGAGACCGACACCGTGAACGGGAATGTGTTCCGTGCCTGCTTCACCGACCCCTTCCAGGGCGTGAAGATGGCAGATTACGCTTACGAGAAGCTGGGCTACACCAAGGCAGCCGTCATCTTCCTGAAGGGCAAGGACTACAACGAGGGTCTGGCCGAGAACTTTGCCAAGGAGTTTGAGGCAAAGGGCGGCACCGTCGTGGATCAGGAGAGCTACTCTGAGGGCGACGTGGACTTCAAGACCCAGCTGACCAGCATCCTTGGCAAGAACCCCGAGATGGTGTTCTGCCCCAACTACTATCAGGAAGTGGGTCAGATCCTGGCTCAGGCTGAGAGCATCGGCTTGACCGTTCCCTTCCTCGGCGGCGACGGCTGGGATGGTCTGGAGGGCTACGCCACCGCCGACCAGCTGAAGGACTCCTACTTCTGCGCCTGCTACGCTAAGGGCTCCAGCACCGCGTTTGAGGATGCCTACAAGGCTGAGTACGGCGAGGCCTACCCCAACGGCTTTGCACCCTTGGGCTACGATGCTGCCATGACCGTCGTGTACGGCATCAAGGCTGCCGAGGAGCAGGGCCTCGAGGCCGGCTCCGACGAGTACAAGCAGGCCGTCATCGATGCCATTGCCGGCGGCACCATCGAGGGCATCACCGGCACCTTTACCTTCGACGAGCACCACAACCCCGTCAAGAGCACTGCCATCCTGACCTACGTGGACGGCAAGCCCGAGCTGAAGGAAATGTTCTGATCCGCGCTGTTCCATCCACCGGTGATGGAGCCGCCCGCACAGAGCAAACCCCATGATTTTTTTGGAGAACGCCGGAACAGCTTTTTTCTGGTCAGGCGTTCTCCGTTTTTTATATCAAAAAGTGTAAACGCCGCAAAGAAAGGAAGTATCCAACCATGACAGTGTTCTTTAGCCAGCTGATCAACGGCTTGTCCCTTGGCAGCATCTATGCACTGATCGCACTGGGCTACAGCATGGTGTACGGCATTATCCTGCTGCTGAACTTTGCCCACGGCGATGTCATCATGGTGGGCGCATACATGTCCTGGTTCGTCATGAACCAGCTGGGTCTTGGCCCGGTCACCGCTGTGTGCGCCACCATCATCACCTGTACGCTGCTGGGCGTGGTGATCGAAAAAATCGCCTACACCCCCCTGCGCAGCGCACCCCGTATCTCGCTGCTGATCACCGCCATTGGTGTCTCCTTCTTTCTGGAGTACACGGCAGAGCTGATCCTCGGCTCGGGTGCAAAGGTGATCCCCGCCTACTACACCAACCAGACCTTCCGTCTGGGCAAGGTGCCGCTGGGCCTTACCTCGATCATCACGCTGGTGGTCACCGTGCTGTCCATGCTGGTGCTCACCTTTCTGGTGCAAAAGACTAAGCTCGGCAAGGCCATGCGCGCCGTCTCCGAAGACAAGGAGGCCGCCGTGCTCATGGGCATCAACGTGAACTCCACCATCGCCCTGACATTCGCCATCGGCTCCGGTCTGGCCGCGGTCGCCTCGCTGATGTACTGCGCCGCCTACCCGCAGGCCACCCCCACCATGGGCTCCATGCTGGGTCTGAAGGCCTTCGTCGCCGCCGTGCTGGGCGGCATCGGCTCCATCCCGGGTGCTATGGTCGGCGGCATCGCCATCGGTCTGTGCGAGTGCTTTGTTTCCGCCATCGGCCTTTCCGCATGGAAGGACGCTGTTACGTTTGCAATTCTGATCATCGTGCTGCTGGTCAAGCCCACGGGCTTCCTTGGCCGCAAGGTGCAGGAAAAGGTGTAAGGGGGCATAACGATGAATACCAAACGCAAGACCCTCAAAATGCCCGTGCGCTACCTGATGAATCTGGTGCTGGTGGGGCTGCTGTTCGTGGGGCTTTCCTATGTGACCGGCAATATGCTGTCCACCTACCAGAATAAGGTGCTGCTGACCGTGGGCATCAACATCATTCTGGCCGTCTCGCTGAACGTTGCCACCGGTTATCTGGGGCAGCTGCCGCTGGGTCACGCCGGTTTTATGGCGGTAGGTGCCTACGCCTGCGCCCTGTTCACCAAATCGTCGGGCCTGCCCAAGGGCGTGGCCTTTGCCATCGGTCTGGTGCTGGCATGGGTGATTGCCGGGCTGTTCGGGGTGCTTATCGGCATCCCTGCCCTGCGCCTGACCGGCGACTATCTGGCCATCCTGACGTTGGGCTTTGGCGAGATCATCCGCATCACCCTGAATAACATCGATGATGTGCTGGGCTTCAAGTTGTTCTATGGCTCCAAGGGTCTGAAAAACATCCCCAAGTATTCCAACTTTACCAACGTGTTCCTGTGCGTGGTCATCACCTGCTTTTTGATCCACGCCATGATGAAGAGCCGCCACGGCCGCGCCGTGCTGGCCATCCGCGACAACGAGATCGCCGCCGAAAGCTGCGGCATCCAGACCACCTATTATAAGGTGATGGCCTTTGCCTTCTCCGCTGCCTTTGCAGGCTTGGCGGGCGGCCTGTACGCCTGCTACATCGGCGTGCTGAACCCCTCCACCTTCGGCTTTATGAAGTCCATCGAAATCCTTGTCATGGTGGTTCTGGGCGGCATGGGCTCCATGCTGGGCTCCATTCTGTCCGCTACCGTGCTGACCATCCTGCCCGAGGCGACCCGCAGCTTTGAGAGCTACCGCATGGTGGTCTATTCGCTGGTGCTGGTGCTGATGATGATCTTCCGCCCGGGCGGACTGCTGGGCAGCTACGATTTCTCCCTGAGCCGCATCGTGGAAAAGGCCATGAATGGCGAACTGTTCCGCAAACATACCAAAAAGGAGGCCGCTGACCATGAGTGAGTTCAAGACCAGACTGCACAGTGTGCCCTCCGGCGGTTTTCTGACCGACCGCGACAAGGACAAAAAGCCCATTCTGGACGTGCGTGAGCTGGGTATCGACTTCGGCGGTCTGACCGCCGTGGATGGCTTCAACCTGATGATCGGCCGCAACGAGATCACCGGCCTGATCGGCCCCAACGGTGCCGGTAAGAC
>OHHC01000615.1_pt1 | contig 13480 bp, 4 predicted proteins | sample 1606381 | NCBI WGS metagenome assembly OHHC01 (sample SAMEA3879581, study PRJEB24766) | human gut metagenome | biome: human-associated habitat; feature: feces | place: USA | collected 1985/1987 | reverse complement strand
CCGGCCCCGTTGACGAGCAACTGGAGCGGGGTCTGCATTCCCGTCCACCACGAGAGGGGTTCGACGCGGGTAACCTCGCCCGAGGCGTCTGCCACCGAGGCGGGGTCGAATGCGGACTGTCCTGTCCCTGTGCAGGAGAGCAGTCCGGCTGCTGCGAGTGTCATGAAAAATCGGTTCAAAATATCGTCGTTTGTAAAGTTAGCAAAAAATCGGTTTCCAGCGATTCCCGTTTCGCCCGGGGCATCCCTGTGCTTCTCGTGCGCATCCCTGTGCTTCTCGGATGGTTTACTGTCTATTCCCGTCGGGTTCTATCGGGTTCCCGGCGGGTTCCCGGCGCTGTTTCCGCGCATCCCCGGCGCATGTCCGCAACCTTTATCTCCTGTCTTGTGCGAAGACCAGCCACTGCCATGCGGGAAGCACGGTGCGGGTGCCGCCCGTGTATTCCTTCCCGGTGAAGAACTCGCGGCGCGAGCCCTCGAACGGCAGGTCGAATGCGACCTCCTCCGCACTGAGGTTCGCAGCGACTGTCACCTCGTTGCCGCCGGCCGTACGGGAAAACAGCATCAGGCCGTCGGGTGTTCGTTCGCCGAGCGGGTATGCGGCCTGCCCGCCGCGTTCCCCGGCCGCGAGCACTGGGTTCTCGTGGCGCAGCCGGATCAGGGCGGCGTAGAAATCCGTAAATCCGTTGCGTTCCCACGCGGGGACGGGGTCTTTCTCGAAGAACTCGAAGCGGTGGTCGAACCCCATCTCCTGTCCGGTATAGACGAGCGGCTGCCCGTTGGGCAGCGTGAAGGTCAGCAACGCCGTCACGCGTGCCGCGTCGCCCATGCGCTCGAATTCCGTCCCGGCCCACGAGTTTTCGTCGTGGTTCGAGGTGAACATCAGGCGGAACGCCTCGCGCGGCATGGCAGCGGCATCCCTGGCGACGTAGGCACGCAGGTCTGCGGCGCTTTTCCGTCCCTGTGCGATGTCGTTCAGCAGGTGGTGCAGCTCCCACGCATACGAGGCGTCGAACGCCCCGTCGTGCAATGCGGGGGCTTCGCCCTCGGCGAGCAGGTAGATGCCGGGGTACTCCTTCCGCAGTGCGGGCAGCGTCTGCTGCCAGAAGTCGATGGGTACCTCGCACGCCATGTCGCAGCGGAATCCGTCGATGCCGCGGTCGAGCCAGAAACGCATGGCGGCCGCCATTGCGGCACGCATGTCCGCGTTGCCGTAGTCGAGCTTGGCGATGTCCGTCCAGTCGTACTGCACGATGGTGTTGCCCAGCGAGTCACGTACATACCAGTCGGCCGGGCGCTCCTCGATCCAGCGGGCATCGGGCGAGGTGTGGTTGGCCACCCAGTCCAGGATCACGCGCAGCCCGAGTCTGTGGGCTTCGGCCAGGAACCGGTCGAAATCCTCCAGCGTGCCGAATTCGGGGTTGACGGCTTCGTAGTCGGAGATGGCGTAGTACGAGCCGAGGGTTCCCTTGCGCTCCTTGACGCCGATGGGGTAGACGGGCATCAGCCAGACGACGTCCACGCCCAGCTTTTGGAGCCGGGGCAGGTGGCGTGCGGCCGCCGCCAGCGTCCCTTCGGGGGTGTACTGGCGCACGTTCATTTCGTAGACGACCGAGTTGTAACTCCAGTCGGGGTGGGCGGCCGGTTGCTGCGGCCGTGTGCCGCAGGCAACCAGTACCATTGCGAGAAGTAATGCGGGCAAGCGTTTCATGGCGTGTCGTTTAGAGCGTGAATACCACCGACGACCAGGCGCCCATGAGCAGTTTCGACGAAGCGTCGCCGCGCTGAAGTTTCACTTCACCTGAGACGCCTACGGCCTTGTCCGGTTGGTCGGTAAGGGTCAGTATCTGCTCCTCCCGGCCGAAGTTATGCACGACGAGCATCCGTTCGCCGTCCAGCTCGCGGTACCAGGCCGCGATGGATTGCTGCGAGGTGTTGCCGTCGTTGTAGACCGGGTGTTTGACCATCTTGCCCTGCGCCAGCACGGGGTAGGTGTTGCGCAGCCGGGCGAACGTGCGGTAGAGGTTGAGCAGCGAACCGTCGTCGTCGGCCTGTGCCTCGACCGAGATCGCCGGGGTCAGCATCTGCATGTCGATCTTGCCCGAGAGGCTTCCCGAAGCCAGTTCGTTGCCCGCCTTGTCCCACAGGATCGGGGTGCGGACATATTCGTCGCCGTTGGATTTGGTGCCCCAGTACCCGAGCTCTTCGCCCTGGTAAATGTAGGGTGCGCCCTGCGCCGTGAGCAGCACGGCGGCCGCCACCTTCATCTTTTCGGCGGACTGCCCCAGGTCGGAGCCCGTGCGATCCTCGTCGTGGTTCGAAAGTTTCGTGGCTTCGATATAATCGCTGCGGTACTGTGCGTAGAGGGGCTGCACGTCGAGGATGTCCTTGACGAAATAGCATCCGATGCCGTTTTGCAGCGCCCATTTGAGCTTGTACCAGAACGTGAATTCGAACAGTGCCGGCAGCCCCCGGTAATAGGGTGCCGCCTTGTCCGCTTCGTCGAGCATCTCGCCCACCATGTAGAAATCGCCCTCTCCGCCGGCGGCCTTGTAGCTCTCGTTCATGCGGTCGTAGAATTTCTTGAGGAACGTGGGGTTCTCGTCGTTGTAGGCGTTGTGGTAGATGTGCTTCACGGCATCGAGGCGGAACCCGTCCACGCCCATGCGTACCCACTTGTCGGCCGCTTCGGCGACGGCCTTGAACGCCCCGGACTGCTCGGCCTCGGCGGCCTTGCCGTAGTTGAGGTCGGCGAATGCCGCCGTCCAGAAGTGCGAATGGTACATCGTCGGCAGCGAGAACTGCACGTTGGCCGGGTCGGCCGAGCGGTTCGATGTCAGGGTGAAGGGCTCCCCGAACCGGATGATCGTCCGGTTGTCCGGGGCGCCGTATTTGGTGCCTGCGGCCCACGACGTGGTCGAGGTGCGGACGAGGAATCCCCAGTCGGAATCGAAGTCGAGCGTCAGTTCGTAGCTGTTGCCGCCCCTGGTGTAGAAGCGTTTGCTCGTGCCGTTGCCGAAATAGAGGTACTTGTCGTCCGGGCCGCCCTGCGTGTTGTCCGCGTCCGCGGCGTCGGTCGTTTCGGTAACGGTCACCGTCGGGCTGTCGGCATTTGTCCAGTCGAGTACGAACTTGAAGCGCCCGGCGGCACCCGCCCCCGTGTCGGTCGAGAACCATTGTCCGGCATCGTAGCCTGCGGCGCCTTCCGTGGCGATCTGGTCGATCCGCCCGGCCGCGATGTCGGCCTGCGGGTCTTCGGAGAAGATATAGCGGTCACGGTAAGGGCTCCCTTCGGACGCGGCGGCCGATTTGAACCACGGGTGGTCTTTGCCCGTATGGTTGAGCACGTAATCCAGGTAGACCCGGATGCCGCGGGCATGGGCCGCGTCGATGAATGCCCTCAGGTCGGCGTCCGACCCGAAGGCGGGGTTGACCGCCTCGTAGTCGAGCACGTCGTAACCGTGGTACGAAGCCGCCGGATGGATCGGTGAGAGCCACACGGCCGAGGCGCCGAGTGCGTCGATGTAGTCGAGCCGCCGGGTCAGCCCCGGCAGGTCGCCCACCTTGTCGCCGTTGCCGTCGGCGAAGCTGTATACCAGCAGCTGGTAGCTTATGTCGGCGCGTTTGCGGTTGTCCCACGCATCGGGCTGGGCGACGACCTGCTCGCCCTCGAAATCCTGGGAGGCATCGCCGCTCTGTGTCACGGTGACGACGACCGGATCGCAGCCCGGGGCGGTGAAGGTAAGCGTCGCGGAGCGTTTCGACGACTCGTTTGCGATCGCCGTGACCGCGAACGACGTGGAGGTTTTGCCCGATGTGAGGGCCGGTGTGCACCATGCGGTATTGTCGCTCTGCGTCAGCGACCACGCGCCCGCATCGGTGCGCAGGTCGAGCAGCCGGCTGCCGCCTGCGGCTTCGAATTCTATCTCCGTGGGGGTCACGGAGAGCATACTGCCGCCGGTATCGCCGGTCTTGTCGTCGCTGCACGACACGGATACGGAAAGTACGAGTGCCAGCAGCAGGAAAAGAAATTTTTTCATAGCGGAATCTCGGTTAAAGTTCGTTTCGGGGCCTGCCGTCCGGTCAGGGACGGCAGGCCAGAAACGGGACGGCAACCTCTGTGTGCCGTCCCGTGAAAGGGTGGCCGTTATTCGGCCTCTGCCGGGGTCTTGCCCTCGGACATGATGTATATCTGCGAATTCGCGAGGTCGAAATAGATGTCGTAGGTGCCGTCGAGCTGGACTTTCATGTTCTGCGAACCGCCGCTGGAGATGATGGCGACCGCCTTGTTGATGTCGACCGCACCGCCCGACGCCGTGCCGTAGTTCTTGGAGTCGTCCCAGGCATTGTTGAAGCGGATCTTGAACTCGCTGGCGGTGGTCAGGGCTACGCCTTTGCGAACGAGGTAGGCGCCCTCCTCGCTCATCGAGAAATCGCCCAGGTCACCCCATCCGGTGATGTTGCCGACCAGTCCCCATGTGTCGGCGACCAGCTCGGGCTTGGCGCCTGCGGCCATCACGTAGGCGCGTCCCGCCTCGGGCAGCAGCCAGTAGTCGTACGTGCCGGCTTCGGCGATCACGGCATTGACCTTGTCGGCGGAAACCTTGAAGGCCGAGCCGATCGTGCAGGTGTAGGGGTTGCTGCCGGCGAATGCGGCGTCGGCCCCGATCCACTGCGACTCGTCGCCGCTCTTGAAGAGGAATTCCGAGTTGGCGGCTACCTCGACCCCTGCGGCCTTGTAGGCCACGATGTTCGAGCTGGCGCTCTCCATGGCCGTCGGGCCCCAGTCGGGGGTTGCGACGGTCTGGCCGTGGATGTACCAGTCGGCCTTTTCCGGCCCCGGGTCGGGTTCTTCGCCGCCGCCCGTGTCGTAGTCGCCGGCATTGAGTTCGTAGGTGATCTCCGCAGAGTTGTTCAGGGTTGCGTATACGCGGTAGTTGCCCGCCGTGGCCTTGATGTTGTCGCCGTTCTGCGAAAGGCGTCCGTCCGCCCCGCCGAAGTTTATCGCCCAGTCGTTGTCCGCACGGAATTTGAATTCCCCGGCGGTCAGTGTGACGTCGACCCAGAAACGCTGTTTTTGGGTGTCGAAATTCATCTCCGTGTCGGTGTCCCAGCCGCCCGGAGTGGCATCGCCGATAATACCCATCGAGTTGAACGACAGCTTATTGCTTAACGTTAATGTCGAACGGTCGAATACGAAGCGGTAGAAGCGCTTGGAATAGACCATGATGTTTCCGGAACCGCCGCTGGAGATCAGTGTGATCGACGGGGCTTCCGTTTCCGGAGCCGCAGCATCACCGTCGGTGCCCCAGTTGCAGGCATCGTTCCAACCGGCTTCACCGCTCAGTTTAAAGCCGTTGGCGGCTTTTTCGCCCAAGTCAACGATAGCTTCGTAGGTGACCTCGTCGCCGGAGAAACAGAACAGTCCCTGTGCGTTGTCGAAATTCCAGCCGCAGTAATCGCCGATTACCCAGACCTGGGGATAGGTACGCTCGGCCGTCGTCACGGTCATGCGGACGGTGGCGGGGGCGGAGTAGAATTTCTCGAAGTCGGTGCCGATCGTGGCGCTGATGTAGAAATCCACGTCCGTAGGTTCGCCCGAGGGAACCCCCAGGCCGCCGTCTTCCACGGACAGCGCAAGGATGTTGTTGAGGCTTTCATAGGTCTGTTCCGACGAGGTGCCGTTCATACCCGTGAAGAGCACCAGTTTCGCACCGTCGTTGTACGAGGCTTCGATCGAGTAGTTGATCTGGGTGCGGACGCCGAAGTCGGCGGCGTCCCAGGTGAAGGTCTGCGTCGAGCCCATGTTGTCGGGCGTAATGACGATCTCCCCGGGCAGCGCATGCAGCACGGGCGCCACGACCTTGTCGGGGTCGTAGGCCTTTACCTCGTCGAGCTTTTGGCAGGCGGAGAGGAGTCCCGTCGCAGCCGCCAGCATCATCGCATATCGTGTAATTTTCATAGTCGTACGATTTTTAGGGTTGGTTATTTATCGGTTGCGTTTCCGTAGCCGGGATTCTGGTGCAGTTCGGGGTTGGAAGCGAGCTCCGACGAAGGGATGGCAAAGATTTTCATGTAATCATCGAACCCCTGTCCGGTGAAGGTGCCGCCCTTGTATGTCCAGAGGAACGACGGGGTGGTGAACTTGCCGTAGCGGATCAGGTCGGTGCGGCGGTGCCCCTCCCACATCAGCTCGCGGGCACGCTCCTCGAGTAGGTAGTCGGCCGTGACCGACGAGGGGGCCGATACCCCGGCACGGTTGCTCAGCTCCTGGAGTTTCGGCAGCGCGGTGTTGGCCTGTCCCAGGTTCATGCAGGCCTCGGCGTAGATCAGGTAGATCTCGCCCAGGCGGATCATCGGGAAGTCGATGTCGCTGTATGCCTTCGATGCAGCCGTGGCAAGGAATTCGTCGTTGGTCATGTTGTGGGGGATATTGTTGAACTTGAGGCAAGTCCACCCGTTGAGGAAGACATAGAGCGCATCGTTCATCGACTCCTGGCGGCCTTTGATGTAGAACATTCCGCCGCGTTTGTCACTGACCGTATATTCGCCCGTGGTGTAGTCCGCGTTGCGGGCGTTGAAATATTTCTGCACGTATTCGTAGGGTACGCGGATGCCGGCCCAGCCGTTGTTCACGCCGTTGATCTTCTGTTCGGCCGTCACGTCGGTGGCGGCGATGGCTGCCAGCGTCAGGTACGACGTGCCGCCGTAGGACTGCGTCTGCTCGGCGTCGTATGCCACGCCGAAGATGATCTCCTTCAGGGCGTCGGCGTTCTCGCCGTTGTCGCCGCGGAAGAGGTCGGAATACTCCGGGCAGAGCGAGTAGCCCATGCCGAAGATCGCTTCGCAGGCGGATTTGGCCTCCGTCCACATCGGGGTGCCGGCATAAACCTCGGCATTGAGGTACATGCGGGCCAGCAGGCCGTTGACCGCACCCTTGTCGGCACGCGGGTAGTTCGAGCGTGCGGCAGGCATCGCGCTTTCGTCCGAAGCCAGGTCGGTCAGCTCCGAGATGCAGTAGTCGAAGACATCCTTGCGCGAGGCCTGTTTGGGGTTCACACCGCCGCCGAAGGGCGAGGTCTCGGTCGTGAACGGCACGTCGCCGAACACGTCGAGGGCGATCCAGTAGAAATAGGCGCGCAGGAAACGGGCCTCGGCGCGGAAGCTCTGGATCCTGGCGGCCAGTTCGCTGCTCACGCCGCGGTCGGAGAGTTTGTCCGAGGCGGTCTGGCGCAGGTACTCGTTCACGTAGGCGATGCCCTGCAACGTACGTACGTAGACGGCGTAGGTCGCGTCGTTGTCGGCGTCGGACCACGTGTCGGTATTCATGGCGCGTACCCAGGCGTCGTTCTCCCAGGCGCATTTGCAGGCGTCGGCCGTAACCTCCTGGATCGTCCAGAATGCGCGGATGAGCTCCGAGGCGCCGCCGTCGCTGACCTGCAGGTCGGTGGTGTCGTTCGAGACGAAATTGAAATAGAGTTTGGTGAGCCCGGCCAGGTAGCCGTTCTCGTCTTTCCCGTAGACGGTCTCCGAGGTCGAGTCGGACGGGTTGAGGGGCAGGGTGTCGAGATCCCCGATGCACGAAGTGAGCAGCATCGTTGCGCCTGCCGCCGCCAAGGCGAAATGTTTTATGTCGATTTTCATGGTTCGTTCGTTTTTAGAAGTTTACATTCAGACGCAGCGAATAGGTGCGCGGGCGCGGCCAGATCGAGCCGTCGATGCCGTTGACACCCGGTATTTCGGGGTCTACGCCGCTGTAATCGGTGATGACGAATACGTTCTGCACGCCGAAGGCGACGCGCATCGAACCCTTCCAGTTGCCGATCTTGTTGAACGTGTAGCCGAGGTTGATGTCGTCCATGCGGAAGAACGAGGCGTTTTCGAGGAACATGTCCGAATACCACTGCTCGCCGCTGTTGGCCTTCGTAAAGCCGGTCTTCTTGACCAGCCGTGCGAAGTTGGGCAGGTTGCCGGCGTTGATGTCGATGTTGGACGTCGAGTTGGCCGAGGCGAAGTCGTTGAAGACCCAGTTGCCCGCCGAACCGTGGCCGTTGAAGCCGAAGTCCCAGTTCTTGTAGCTCAGCTTGAGGCTGATGCCGTAGAAGAAGTCGGGGTTGGGGCTCTTGTCGGTCATGTAACGGTCGCCCTGGTCGATCTGGCCGTTCTTGTTGCGATCCACCAATGCGTTCTGGATCGGCTTGCCGTCCTGGTCGTAAACCTGCTGGAAGCAGTAGTAGGTGTAGGGTGCATAACCCACCATGTGGCGCTGGAGCAGGTTGCCCGTACCCTTGGTGATGCTGCTCACCTGGATGGCGTAGTCGGGGTCGTCGGTGTTGTTGAGCTTGGTGAACTCGGTGTGCTGGAACGTGCCGTTGAAGCCGACCGTGAGGTTCCAGTCCTTGGTCTGCACGGGGATGAAATTCAGGTTGAACTCCACGCCCTTGTTCTCCATCGAGCCGATGTTGGTGAGCACCGTGTTGCCGAAGTTCGAGCCCATGGGGGTGATGACGTTGTTCAGGAGGTCGTCCGTCTGGCGCAGGTACCAGTCGACGCTGCCGTTGATGCGGCCGCCGAGGAACCCGAAGTCGAGGCCGATGTCGAGCATCTTGTTGCGCTCCCACTCCAGGTCGGGCGTCGGGCGGGTTTCGGGTTCCAGCCCCGGGCGGTGCAGCTCACCGCCGTTGAAATTGGCGTATTTGCCGTGCAGCGTACCTGCCGTGGCATAGGCCGCGATCGAGTAGTTGCCCGTCATGCCGTACGAGGCGCGCAGCTTGAGGTTCGAAATCCACTCCACGTCCTTGAGGAAGGGCTCTTCCGAGATGCGCCACGCGATGGCCCCCGAAGGGAAGAAGGCCCATTTGTGCCCCGGCGAGAGCTGCGACGCACCGTCCTCGCGGAACGACGCGGTGATGATGTACCGGTCGTCGTAGGAGTATTGCACGCGCCCGACGACCGAAACCATCTGGCTGCGGACGAAGCCCGAGGACAGGCTTTTCGAATCGGTCAGACGCCCCATGTTGTACCACAGGTAGGCGGGCGACTCCTGGTCTTTGCCCGACATCGAGGCATTGACCGTCTGGCGGTTCTGCATTTCATAGACGGCCGTCAGGTCGATGTTGTGCCTGCCGAATTGACGTTTGTAGTTGAGCACGTTGTTCCAGACCCAGTCGGCCTTGCGGTTGTTGTGCATGAAGGCCACGTTGCGCTCGTCGGTATACGATACCGAGCGGTTGTCGTAGTAATAGCCGCGCGACGAGAAGGCGGGGCTGTATGCGAAGTTGGTATTGAACGTGAGCCCCTTCGCCAGGTCGATCTGGGCGAAGAAGCGCAGGAAGAGTTTCCACTCCTCGGTCTTGTCCTTATATACGTCGTCGCTCTCGTTCATGTAGGGGTTCTTCACGAACGGGTCGCCGAAGGGGTAGACGTTGTAGCTGCCGTCCTCGTTGCGGGTCTGTGTGAGCGGGGACATGTGCAGGAACTGGTTGAACATATCCGGCTTGTCGTTCTTGACGATGTAGTATGCGCGGCTCGAAAGTCCTACCTTGAGGAACGGCAGCACCTTGTGCGAGAGGTCTGCGGTCAGGTAAAAGTGGTCGTGCCCCGCGTTTTTGTAGCGGCTGTCTTCGTTCTTGTAGTTGAATGCGATTTTGTAGGCGCTTTTGTCCGTTGCCGCCGAAATGGTCAGCGAGTGGCTTGTCCACAGGCGTTTCTTGTTGAAATACTTTCCCATCCAGTCATTGTCGACCTTGCCCATGTTGGCCAGTTCGATCCCGAAAAACGCCTTTGCGTCGTCGGCTTCGCTGTGCCAGGTGCCTGCCGCACGGCTCGCCTCGCGCTGGAATGCGATGTATTCGTCGGCGTCCATTACGTCGAGCGACCCCCAGTTGTTGACGCCTGCACCCACGAACCCGTCGTAGGTTACCGTCGTCTTGCCCTGTCTGGCCTGTTTGGTCGTAATCAGGATAACGCCGTTGGCGCCGCGGGCGCCGTAGATGGCCGTCGAGGACGCGTCTTTCAGCACGTCGATCGACTCGATGTCCCCGGGGTTGATCGAGGCCAGCGTTTCGTCGTAGGGAATGCCGTCGAGAACGATCAGCGGGTCGTTGCTGGCATTGCGCGAGCGGGTGCCGCGTATGCGGATCGAACCCCCGTCCATTCGGATCCCGGCGATGCCGGTCAATGCCGTGGTGATGTTGTAGGCGGGGATACGCTCGATACGGTCTGCCGAGATCGAGCTGACGGAACCTGTGATGTCCTTGCGTTTCATCGTCGTATAGCCGGTCACGACGACATCCTCCAGTCCGATCATGTCCTCCGACAGGACTACGTCCACCGAAGTGCGCCCGGCTCCTACCTTGACGGTCTGCGGCAGCATACCGAGGAACGATATTTCCAGCAGGTCACCGTCTTCCACCCCTTCGAGTGCATAGTGTCCCGCGTTGTCGGTCAGCGTGCCGCGGGACGATCCTTTTATTACGACCGAAGCGCCTGCAACGGCTGCCCCGTGCGTGTCCTCGACGATACCGGATACCGTACGCCGAATTCCCCCCCCCTTGTATCCTGGGGGCTGATGGTTACTGTTACGGAACTTTCTGCGGTCGCATTTGCCGCCGCCGGCAACATCAGGGCCGACAGCACCAGGACAAAACCGCCTCTCATAATGCCCGATAGCCTGTGCCGGGGACGCCGGCCGGCCTGGATGATTGGATAGAAACGTTGCATGGTTCAGTAGTTTAGGTTAGTGTGGTTTGGGTTGGACGATTAATATTTGAACATTTTTAATAATGTATGAACATTAATGCCTACTGCAAATTTATACATAGATTTTTAAAATGCAACTTTTTTCGGCTCTTTTTTAATGATAATTTGTCAATGGCCGCCGGATATCCCTTTTCCAGTGGATTCTCGGTATCTCTGTGGATAATACCTGTTTGCCTGCATGTTTTTTGCCGGAACGGGGCGGAGCCGGTTCCGGATCGTTCCCTGATTCCCTCTGCCGGGGGCCGTTGCTGTGCCAGAGCTCCGGCGCCCGATAGTCGCTGTTTGTATGTACATGAAATCTTCCTTTAAGCGCGATGCTGCCGCCTGCCCGGCGGATTGCCGCCGTGCCATCCGCCGCCTATCTTCTGCTGTCCGCCACCGCTCTGCCGTGCCGTTTGCCTGCTACCTGCCACCTGCAATCCGCCGCTGACCTGCCACCCGCTGCTTGCCGTCCGCCACCGTGCCACCGTGCCACCGTACTACCGTGCCGCCTGCCGGCTCGCGCGGCGTTGTCCGGCATTTCTGACATTGCAGCACGCGCACTGTTTCCGGCTCTTCCTTTTTCCCCGTTTCTTTCCGGTTTTTCCCGGCTCCTTCCGGTTTTTCCCGGCTCCTTTCGGGCGGGGCGCTCGAAAAAGTAACGGCGCATCCGTTGTCCGGATGCGCCGCCGATGGGGGAATATGCCTGCCGCTATTCGGGGAGTTTCCCGGTTCCCCAGCGAGTGTTGGGCTTGGGCCCCAGCCATAGCTCGAGCAGGCCGCCGCGTGCGAATTCTTCGTGAGGGAACCAGAAGTTGTTGAGCACCCGGCCGTTGAGGCGTGCGCGTTGGATATAACAGTTCTTGTCCGAATTGCCGTAGGTGCGGATGACGAACCGGTCGGAACGGTCGGCCGGGTAATAACGCTTGTCGAGACGGATCGACACCTCGTCGAAGACCGGCGAGGTGATCTCGTATACGGGGCGGGCAGCGGCCGTGCCCCGCGTACTGAACAACCCGATCGACATCAGTGCGCTCACGCCGCCCATTTGTCCCTGGTCTTCGTCGTGCCCGCCATACCCCCGGTCGGGCGTGGTGCCCCCGTAAGCCTGTTCGTTCACCCGGCGAACCCAGTATTGCGTGAGCCAGGGTTTCCCGCCCCAGCTGAATACGTGCGCGTTGGAGCATCCGGGCTGGTTGGCGTAGCTGACGTAGCCTTGTCCGTAGCCGAACACGAAATCCTGCGGCGCGGCCTGCTCGAATGCATAATTGAGCTTCTCGCAGAATTTGTCATAACCGCCCATGAGCGTTGCGAGGGTCGGTAGTTCGTGCGAAACGCCCCAGGTGGCCTGCCATGCATTGGCCTCGATCCAGCCGGTGCCCCTGAGCGGATCGTCGTGCAGCCATTGGCCCTGCTCGTCCTTGGGGAAGAGCAACTGCTGGTCGGGGCGGTATAGCTTGCGCCATCCGTGGGATCGGTTGCCGAAGTAGGCGGCCTCATCCTCCAGTCCCAAACGCACGGCCATTTGTGCGAGCGCCCAATCCTGGAAGTTCGACTCGATCGTCATCCCGGCGTTTTTCGGCTGGTAGCCGTGTTCGAGGTAAAATTCCCCGATTCCCTGCATGCCGCCCGGCATATGGTTGCGTTGCATCGTCCGGAAAGCGTGCATCGGGTCGCATTTGCGCATCAGCCCTTTGTTATAGGCCGAGACGATGAGCGGCGTGGCCGGACATCCGGACATGATGTAGGTATATCCTCCGGCGCAGGGCCCCCGGGGAATCAGCCCGCCGTTGTCGGCATAGCGGATGAGCGAGGCCGACATTTCGTCGGGCATTTCGGGCCATCCCAGCCCCCACAGGACGTTGAGGTTCCACTGCGTGAGCCAGAAGGCGTCGGAATTATACATGTGATGCACGACGCGGCCTGCCGCATCGCGCGGGAGCGTGCGGGTCTTGACCCGGATGTCGCGCGTGAAAGAGCCGGCGCGCTGGCCGTCCGTCAGGTCGGGGTATTCGCCGTTCACGTCGTCGATCTTGTGGCGGCCCAGCAGGACATGCCACAGGTCGGTGTAGAATTTTGTCCGTTGTTGCTGCGTGCCGCCTTTTACCTCGATGCGTCCCAGCCATTCGTTCCATTCGTCCTGTGCCGCGCGGCGCACGGCGTCGAAGTCCCAGGTCGTGGCGTCATGCGTGAGGTTCTCCCGTGCATTTTCCGTACTGACATACGATACGGCCGTGCGGACATGGATGCGGTCGCCCGTACGGACGCCGTAATGTGCCGCGACGCCCGATGTGGGGGAGTCCAGGTAACTCAGCGCTTCGCGCGGGTGGCGCCTGGTGATTTCGGAGGAGCCTTCGAGCGAGTCGATTCCGGAATAACGGCGTGTGCCGACCCATCCGTCGAGTCGGTCGAACGGCCGGTCGAAACGGACGACGAAGTAAACCCTGACGTTCTCGGGGCCGCCCCAGTGGCGGCCGTAGGTGTCGAAGCTGCCCTCTATTTCGTGCTCTCCGACCCGCTGCACGCGGGCGTTGCACATGGTCGTCGACGCCAGATAGCCGCCCAGGTTCAGGAGTATGCCGGCTTCGGCGTCCCGGGTGAAGGTCAGGCGGTAGAACCCCGTGCGGTCAGTGGCCGTCTGCTCGACCCAGATGCCGTAATCCTCCAGGAAGAGGCGGTGGTAACCCGGTTGGGCGATTTCGCCCTCGTGCCGGAAGTGCGATTTCCAGTGCCCTTCGCCG
>OHHC01000602.1_pt1 | contig 13656 bp, 18 predicted proteins | sample 1606381 | NCBI WGS metagenome assembly OHHC01 (sample SAMEA3879581, study PRJEB24766) | human gut metagenome | biome: human-associated habitat; feature: feces | place: USA | collected 1985/1987 | reverse complement strand
CTGTAAAAGACATCCTGCCAAAAACAGTATCTCAAAGACGACAAAAGCTTTCACCTTACCGCTAAAAAGAAGTAGTATTGCTGGTATTATTGCCAATAAAATTCTTGCCCATATCAGCTCATTTCCGCCTGCACCGCCAAGCACGAATGTAGCTACCATAAGAAGTAAAGCAAGTTTAGTCCTTGGATCAAGAGTTATTTTTCGTTTCCCCTTTCCACTACTCATCATTTCATTCTTCATTATACAATTCCCGCTTTTTTAAAATGTTTCTTTAGTAATGCTTTTCCAAGCATTCCGCCTATGATTCCAAAAACAAAACTGGCAATCAAAAGAACTGGGCATAACCACATTGGCATCAGACTATTTAAAGTCGTAATATACTCTTCTCCAAAACTCTGTCTTGTCGCCCAATATGCCTCTCTGTTAAAAAATAACGGAATAAAATTCCCCCACGCCCACATGCTAAATACGCCGCATGTAAGCACAGCTTTTGTCTGACTTGCGTAGTTCCCGCTTTTATAAATTAGTTCTGCAATTAAGCCCGTAAAAAATCCCACAATCAACGCATAATGTGCCATTCCAGTTAAAATCATAAAGATTCCGATGATGATACTCATAATCCATATCATTCCAAATTTCTTTACCTTCGTCAGAAATAACATAAATGGAACTCCAGCAATCAGTGGTACTAACGCGCATAACATCGGCATCATAATTGGGATATAGCCAAGCATCGCTACACCAGTTACAATGACACAGTAAATAGCCGAATATATTCCAATATTCATCAAATCCTTTCCTTGCAATCTTGAACTTTTAGTTGTCTTGTTCATGTTTGTTGCTCCTTTCTAAAATTAGCAGTGTCTAACTCGATATTATAATAAAAGGCAAGACAAACATCTTGCCAAACTCATTTGATATTATAATCATTGTTTCAATTTTCATCTACTCCAAAAAGTATGAAATGCTCCATTCAGACAGACTTTTTATATTCACCTGGATTGATTCCCATAATGCTTTTAAAACTGTTGGAAAATTTACTTGCGTTATCATATCCAACCATGCCTGCAACCTTGCCTATTTCATAGTTCGTTTCTCTAAGTAATTCTGCCGCCTTTTGAATGCGCTTTTCTTTTAGGTATGCATATATACTCTGCCCATAAATCTCCTTGAAATATTTCTTAAGATTCGTTGCAGAAATTTGATGTTTATCTGCCAGCCAAGCAATAGTTAACTTCTCATCCAGATGATTTAACATGTATTGGTGTATCTCCTTTACTTTTGCCACCAGATTTTTGTTAAAATAACGATTCTCAATCTTCTCCTTTGTTGTATCCAGCGCAGATAAAAATAGCAGAATCTCCATCACTTTAATTTTGTAATAGCTCTTTTTTATCTGTTCAGGAACACAATAAATTTCCGAAAACAAATGTTCAAATTCCTGCTTTTCATGTAGAACAATACATTGCTTGTGATTACATAATTTGTCCTGTAGAATTTTGGGGGTCAATTGCATTTCTTTCAGAATCATGTTTTGATTTTTTTCAATTTTATCAAAATCAATTTCTATTGTCACACCATGATAATGTGACTGCGGGAAATAGGAATATGACTTTACTCCAGTTTTCATATTAATTGCCATATCCCCCTTTTTCACATATAAATACTCTCCTTCTGATGATTCAAATTCAATTCTCCCCTCACGACAATGATTGATTTCCAATACGTTATCATATCCGACTAACTCCTTAATTGAAATATAGTCTGTATGCACATCGTTGTAAACCAGTGCAATTCCAGGATATACTTCAAAACGTGTTAGAACTGAATCTCCCGAATCGTCCCGAATTCTATAAATGACGCATTCATTATCTCTCGTTGTGATTGTTACATTATTTCCATAAAAATCCTTTTCCCACTCTTGAACTGTCATATAATCATCCCGCCTTTCGTCAACAATAACAGTTACAAAATTTTATATTATTGAACAAATAATCGCCCGCTCATTGATTAGGTTAAACTAACTAAAATTATATAACTATAACAACTGAGTTGCAAGAAAATTTTGAAGTGGTGGATTGATTGAAATCAGAGTACAGCTGGCACATCTCTTTTTTAACACCAAATCTCAAAGTGAAAAAATCTCCCCTATTCAAACTCGCAAAGTTTGGTTTGATTCTGATTGTTTTAATGCAGTTATCTATACCATCTTGTATTGATAATGTGCATCTTTTCCACTCATTATTTTTTGTTTCACATATTTTTAGTACCAATCCAGTACCATTGCTATATTGTCATTATTGAGTGTAGTTCTGGTGAATTGCAGGTTTGTTTGCATAAAACTCTCTTGTCACCTGTGAATTCTTATCATAATCAACTGCTGTTGCATATATATCTGTGATTTTCTGGTAAAATCTTCTCTCACTTGCTCTAATTTCCTGAATCTCAGCAATAAGATGCTCAAAATAATCTTCGTCGAAAATCTGTCCATTAATCAATCTGCTTTTATCAAGAACATAATCATCACTCATGTTATACATTCTCCTTTTCATTTATAACTTGTCCACTTCCGAAAAGAAGTATTCCAACGTCTCCACAAACATATTATGTTCAAACAATCTCTGCTAACTGCTTCCCTTATTATAATAAAATAAGTGCAGATGTCAGAGTTAATTACTCTCTAACAACTACACTTTTATGGTACTAAAAAAGAAGCAAAAAAAACCAAAATTAGTTTTTTGCTTCTTTATATTTCGGGGCAAATTTCGGAAAATATTGTTTGCCTTTTGACAATATTTTTATTCAAACTCAACTTTTCCTAACTAATTTTATTTAGAAATTATTCTCTGCCGAGTATGTAAATCCTTTGATTATTTGATATATCCATATTATCCTGCCTATATAAGCTAATGTTATCATTTTGTTATCGGTATTGATAACACTTGCTCAGTAGCTGTGGATAATAGCTATATGCTATGGCTTAAAATATAAGCGAGTTTGCTTAAAAAATCAAGCCTTGTAAAATATTTAGCATACTGTATTTTTCTATTCAGATACCATCTTAATTTGCACTATCTATGCTAACCGAAACAACAAAGTGCTTGACATTCACAAGTGTTTGCTGTTTACATGTCATTTTTTTGTTTTTTTAATTCTATACCCACCAGTACAATAGATAGCATAAACGCTGAAAAATCAGCAATAGGTCCCGCAAGCAATACTCCCATAATTCCGAAACGAAGCGGGAGCAGCAGGGTAAGCGGAATCAATAAAAAGGTCTGCCTTGTTAATGCCAACAGAGCACCTCTTAACGATTTTCCTATTGCGGTAAAAAAACTGGAAGAAAGCAACTGCACACCATTTACCAACACCATGAAAAGATAGGTACGCATGAACAAAACAGCAAATTCAAAATACAGCTCGTCCCCATCTCCGAATAGCGAAATGATAGATTGCGGGAAAAATTGAAATGCGATGAAAGCAATAGTGGAAACAACAAGGTTCCATTTTACCGCAAGCAGGTAAGCCTCCCGTACACGATGGTATTGCCCTGCCCCATAGTTGAAGCCGATAATCGGCTGTGTTCCCTGCGAGATTCCTACAACAATCGCAAGGATTATGGCATTTGTTTTCATAACGATTCCGCAAGCAGCTAAGGGAATATCTGTTCCATATTTTGTTAATGCGCCGTAATAAGTCAACGAATTGTACTGAATGATTTGAATCACGGTAACTGCAATCTGGTTTGAGCTGCTGCTGATTCCCATGCTGCAAATTTTCATGCTTTCTTTGATGTCCAATAAAAACGACTCTTTTTCAAAATGGATTGTTTGGAAACGCCATAGATAACGGAGTGCGAGTATGAAGGAAAAAATTTGCCCAATAACTGTTGCCCAAGCTGCGCCGGCAATTCCCCAATCGCAAACAAAAATAAAAATGGGGTCAAGAATGGTATTGATAATAGCTCCCACAACCATGCAGACCATTGAATACTTTGGTTTTCCATCTGCTCGAATCAAATTGCTCATACCATTCGTTACAATGAGAAACGGCATTCCAATCAATGTTATGCTGGCATACTGCTTTGCATATGGAAATACATCTGTCGTTGCCCCAAATGCCTTTAGGAGCAAAGACAGAAAAGTTTCTCCAACCAGCAAATAAATAATTCCGAAAATTCCCATCAGAACAATACCATTTCCCGCTGCTTTGGCGGCAGCTTTCGGCTCTTTGCGTCCAAGACAGAGGGAAACGCTGGAAGCACTGCCAATTCCGACCAGTAGTGCAATGGCAAGGCAGATGGTAGAAAACGGGTAGGCAACATTGGTTGCTGCATTTCCCAAATAACCGACCCCTTGACCAATAAAAATCTGATCCACAATATTGTAGATTGAGCCGACAAGAGACGCCACAATACTGGGAACAGCAAAATTTTTCAACAGCTTTGAAATTTTTTCATAGCCCAGAGGATTTTCAGTCATTGAACTCCTCCCCCTTTCTCTCTATATGGAGTTCCGATGTGATATTTCTGCCCGCCTGTATTAAGAAATCCATAAAAAGGTTCTGCTCGGATTCGCTCATACCCTGCAATAAAAGAGCTTCTGTCTTTTCGCATATCATCTGTATCTCGTCAATAATAGACAATGCTCTTTCTGTAGGATACAATTTCCATGTCCGCTTATCCTTATCATTGGGAGAACGTGTAATCATTCCCTGCTTTTCCAATGTCGCAACCGTCCGTACAATATTGCTTGGATGAACATAGAACATATTCAACAAAGAATCTTGTAGAATACCGGGCGAACGACAGATTTTGATTAAGAACATATATTGACTGTTGTTGATTCCATAGGGGGCAAGTTGCTTGTCCAAATAGATTTTGTAAAATCGGTCTGTTACAGAAAGCCATTTTAATAGTTGCATAGATATATACCTCCAATCAGAACGTATTATACATCAATATGCGTGCGCACGCAACTACTTTTAACATTATATCTGCCGCTTTGTCCTCCTAAACACAAATCAATTCTACATCTATAATCTCTACTGTTCTGCTACGAATTGCAAATTATGCTTAAACGGAATGCCAGTTCCGCTACTGCGGAACGGCTATTCCATTTTTAACGGTACGAAGTACCGCTAGATGATATCATTCCGTTTCACGCATATTTATACCGTTCATCTCCAAACGATATGTATGATGCTTCCGTTTCATCTAATGTTACTCTTTTCATATCGTTTTCAAAAACTTTAGTAGCAAATTAGTTGCAATATCTGCACCGATAATTTTCCATCGGCTTGATACAATCTACTTTTTTATTACTCACAATGGCGAATAGTTTCAATTTATATTTATCCTCATTTACACATTTCCACATAAACAGTGGGAACATGGCAGTAATCTGGTACAAGTACAGGAAGTACTCCATCGCCATAGACATTTACAAAAAATCTACAGATTGAACAATGGGTATTGCTTATTTCTATCAGGTATAACCACACCCAAACATATATTGAACCATTTATTTATGCACCCGAACTTCCATAATGCGTAAGTCCTTTTTTCCACATCAAACATGCTAAACAAGCAAAAAGCAATGCAATTGCAGGCGAAAGATAGCCGAGAATGTTGTTTCCAATGTTCTTTCCTAAGAGAATTGCCACCGGATAATATGCAGTAAATGCATATGGAACAACAAATGTAAGCAGTAATTGCATCTCCTTTGAATATATCTGAATTGGATAATCAGTAAAATTCTTAAGCCCATAATTATTGTCCGTAAGCAGTGATACAATCTCCTCACTTTTTATTGTCCAAAAGCTAATACTGCCCGTGATTATTGTGATTGAAGAAAAAATCACAAAAGAACATAACATGCTCACTACATAAAAAATGATATTTCTAAGATTCCATACAATCGTAACCTTCTGTATACTGATTGTCCAAAATATAATTGACAGAACAATTCTTGGCAGAAACGTATATTGAAACTGCTGCAACACAAGATATGTCATTGGACCTATTGGTCTTGTCATATACATATCAAAGCTTCCATTTCTTATCATTTCTCCTATATCCTTCATAGGACTCCAAAAGAAAAAACAGCTTACGGAATACGATGTCCAGCTCGTCGTAAACATAAACAACACTTCATATTCAGTCCAACCTCCAATGCCTTTAAAGTTATGGAAAAGTATTAAAAATCCTGCAAAATATACTCCAATAAGTATTGTATTTGCGAATAATTCCAACAACAAGGCTCTGTGATATTCAAGTTTGCTTTTTATATATATAATTACAAATCGCTTGTACATACGAAGTAAATTCATATACTACCCTCCCTGAACAACTAATTTTCTATTTCCTACAATCCAGATAATTTCATTTAGCACGATTAAAATTACTATCCACACAACCTGAATGCCAAGTTTTGAAAGTAGCGCAATTCGACTCATGCTTGATGTAAGTGTATTAACAGGTATGGAATAAATCGCACTAAAAGGAAGAAACATGCTGACCATTTTCAAAAATGTTGGAAACAACGTCACAGGAATCCACATCCCTGAGAGAAGTTTGTAGATTGCATCCAAAAACATATTGATAGGCCAAGTCACTATAAGCCAAAAAGCCAAAAGACCAATCAGTAGAGAATAAAGAAACTGAATAAAAAAAGCAAACACCACTGATACCAGCCCTAAAACGATTTGCGCGTCACATAAATAGACTTCCTTCACAAACACTTTTACAATAACGCATAATGGAAGGGTAAATAAAGCAAGTTTCAATATGCTGCTTCCCAAATGTCGGGAAAATAGCATGACTCTATACCGAATGGGTCTTATCAGTTCTATCGAAATGTTTCCGGTTCGAATCTGATTATTTACCCATTCAATCGTATTACACTCCATAAACGAAGAAATGATTGTGGCAACTGTTACATAACAAATAGTTTCTTCTCTGCTTAAAGCTGAATCAATCTGTGATCCTGTTGAAAATAACGCATTCCAGATTGATAGCTGAAGATAAAGATATACTATCTTGGAGAATAATTTTGCTACAAATGCACCTTTGTAAACAATCTGTTCCTTCACAGCAATTATCATATAATCTAAATATTTTTGCATATATAATCACCCTCATAGATTCCTTTAACTATTTCCTCTAAATGATATTTGCCATCCGAATCCGCATAATTTAATATTAGCTCCTGAATTGTTCCATTATACAGAATTTTTCCTTTGTCAATGATTATTGTCTTTTCGCACAGTGCTTCAATATCAGACATATCATGTGTTGTAATTACTATGGTTGTCTTCCTTTCTCTGTTAATGGTTTGAATGAATTCCCTCATTTTTGACTTAGCAAGAACATCGATACCAATAGTGGGTTCATCAAGAAATAAAATCTCCGGATTATAAAGTAATGCAGCAGCCAGATCGGCCTTCATTCTTTGTCCAAGACTAAGTTGTCTGGGCGGTTTATTAATATATTCTGAAATATTGTAAGCGCCTAGTTTCAGGGTGGATTTAAAATCATCACAAAATTTGCCATAATTATAGATGATAGATGCCAGCATTTTACTACAGTATCGGCGCTAGATACTATAAATGCGAGCGTTTTACTATAACTATGGAGGTTTCTTGTATGAAAACGCAAAGACGCACAGCAGACGAACAATATCAACTTATCATGGAATGCCGCAGCAGCGGTCTTAGTGACTACCAATGGTGTACAGAACATAACATCAATCCCGGCACCTTTTACAACTGGGTTAAAAGACTGAGAAAAAAAGCTTGTTATGATATCCCCTCTGCCACAGGACGCGGCGGTTATAAGCCGGCCCTTAAACCGGATGTTGTAAAACTTGAGGTGATATCTGATCATCAAAACCCGGGCATTCCAACTGTCGAAAGCACAATGCTTCCGCTGGAAGAACCCTGCCCCGCCATCGAGGTCATGCTTGGGACTGTTTCAATAAAAATTTCAAATGATGTTGACCCGAAGCTGCTGTCACAGATCCTTAAAGCTGTGACAGGGACATGTTAGGAGACATCACTGTCGCAGACGGGATTTATGTGATCTGTGGTTATACAGATATGCGCAAGTCCATTGATGGATTATGCGCTGTCGTAAAAGACCAGCTGAATATGAACCCTTCCAGGCCAAATGCAATCTATCTCTTCTGTGGCAGACGTAGTGATCGAATAAAAGTGCTTCTTCATGAACGTGAAGGATTTGTACTTTTATATAAGCGACTTGATGCCAACGTAGGAAAATACCGTTGGCCGCGCAACCGTAATGAGGTAAAACCCATTACATGGAGGCAGTTTGACTGGCTTATGTCCGGTCTTGAAACCGAGCAGCCAAAGGCGATAAAAAGTACCGGAAATGCTTGATTTTTCAGGATTTTTCGCTTGTTTTATGGTATAATTGAACCATAGAAAAGGAGCGAAAAAACAATGCCTTCAGGAGTAAGGGATATCCAGCTCTTAGAGCTTAAGGATACGATTTCACAACTGAATAATACAATCAGCACTCAGAACGGGCTTATCCGTTCCCTGCAGAAAATGCTGCAGGAACGTGATGCCAAAGACAGCGAAAAGGATCAACTGATCGCTAACCTTCAGGCACAGTTGGACTACCTGAAGACCAGACTTTTTGGCTCCACCAGTGAGATCCGGCATGAACAGCTCCCGGGACAGCTGGATCTGTTCCACCTGCAGACGGAGGATGAACCGGAACCGGTGCCCCTTGAGGTGGAATACATTGAGGTAAAAGCACACAAGAAGGCCCGTAAATCGAAAGCTGCTTATGATGAGGTCTTTGCTGATCTTCCGACAGAGAATGTTTATGTAGATACTCTTACGGAAGAACAGAAAACGTGTGATGTTTGTGGAACAATGATGATTCCTATCGGACACGAACTCATCCGGACAGAACTGCGTTATACAGAGCCAAAGCTGGAGCGTATTGATTATTATGCGACTACCTATGAGTGTCCACAATGCAAGGAAACGGAAGATCCCCGGTTCATCAAGGACGAAGGAACTCCTGCACTGATCCCGGGGAGTTATGCATCGTCCGGTCTTGCAGCACATGTGATGTATTATAAATATGTCATGTCCATGCCCTTATACCGTCAGGAGAAGGACTTTGAACACCTTGGGGTAAAGATCAGCCGTACGACCATGGCCAGTTGGATCATCTACTGCGCAGAGAATTACTTTTTGCCAATGTATGAATATCTGCACCGGAAACTGTTGAAACGCAGATATCTGATGGCAGATGAGACTCCGATCCAGGTATTAAAGGAAGAAGGCCGCAGACCACAGAGTAAATCTTATGTCTGGCTGGTACGAACTGGTGACAATGGTGGGATTCCTATCATCCTTTATAATTACACTCCGACCAGAGCCGGCAGTCATGCCGCTGCTTTTCTTGCAGGTGCAGATCCCGGATACTATCTAATGGTTGATGGTTATAAAGGATACAACAAAGTGCCGGAGGCACAGCGTTGTTGTTGCTGGGCTCACATACGACGCTATTGGCTGCGGGCAATACCCAAAGGCCACGAAAAGGATTATACACATCCGGCAGTTCAGGGATTCCTATACTGTAATAAGCTGTTTGAGTATGAACGATCTTATCGAGAAAAAGGATTATCGCCCAAACAGATTTATAATCGCCGCCTGAAGGATCAAAAACCTGTCATAGAGGCTTTTTTGTCATGGCTTGACCAGCTGCATCCGGAATTCGGAGACAGGCTGATCAAGGCAATCAACTATTCCAATGGCTGCCGTCCGTTCATGATGAACTATCTGAAAGATGGTGCATGCAGCCTGAGTAATAATCTCAGTGAGAACAGCATTCGACCATTGGTAGTTGGCCGTAAGAACTGGCTTTTCTGTGATACACCAGCCGGGGCAGATGCCAGTATGAAAATCTATTCTATGATAGAAACGGCAAAAGCCAATGAACTTGATCCACTTAAATATCTGAGCTTCCTTCTGGAGCATCGTCCTGGTGCTGAAATGTCAGACGAGGAATTGGAACAATTTGCCCCGTGGAGTAAATTGGCTCAGGAAACTTGTAAATAAAATGTAGTGAAATACTCGCATGTCTGGCATCCTAGCGCGGGGTGTCAGATTTCATTTATAGGGTACGCCCTAAAACTATGCGCTTACTATCCATATAAGCTTCTTGCCATCCAGCAATTTTACTTCTGAATATTTTCCAATCCTTTTCTGAAAATTTGTTCATGCTTATTATCTCCTACATTACATCCACTTCTACACTTTAATATACCTTCTTCTTTTTGTAGTTCCAATACAAGCTAATAACTCCATATTTACCAATTCATTTAATAACTGCCTTGTCCTAGGACCTTTTAAACCTATTTTTTCTGCTACCTGCTCTGTACTATATTCAACCCCAGCATCCATATAGGTTAAAATCTGCCTCTGCCTTTCTGATAAATCTATTACTTTCATTTTTTTTGAATCCGCTGATTTTTCTGCTGAATCTGCTGATTTTTCTGCTGATTCATCATCAGATTCCTTTTCCATCTTCATCATAAGTGTAACCTGATCAAGATTTGTGTCTTCAATCAATTCCGGTTTTATCCATCCTTCCGACTTCCACACATCAAGAATCGTTGGAAATCCCGAACCCGCATTATCACCAAATCCAACCAGTCTAAGCATAGTCTGCATATGTGGATTTCTTGATTTTGAATTACCGCCTCGGTAAATATCTTCAAGTGGAAGTTTCAGAATTCCTGGGTTTGTAAATTCAAATGCATCTGACTTTTCCTGTATTTTCTGTTATCTCATAGTTTACAAATGCTGATTGAAGCACCTCCTGTAATCGCTTACTCTGTGCATTATTTAAGTATGGTAACATTCCTTGAATAATGTCCGTAATTAAATTTTGTTTCATAGTCATTCTCCTTTGAAATTATTTTGGAGAACGACTAGCAACGGCAGTTCTTTTATTGCTCCTGCCGTTGGTAGGAGTATATATCTACAAATTCTCAGCTTTGTATATCACATAGCCTTCATAATAATAGCTATGATCTATACCCTTCATATAAACTTCTCTATCATTAACTTTATCTGTCAAAGCCTGTTTTAAAATATATTTTATTTCAATATCTCTAATTGGACTTCTTTCCATTGCTAACAGATAATCTTCCTTATCTACAAGACTCCAATCAATAACTTTGTTCAACTCTTTCTTCAGAATCAAATCAAGCCATATCCTGGTGCTTCTCCCATTACCCTCTCGAAAAGGATGCGCTATATTCATCTCAACATATTTTTCAACAATTTCATCAAATGTTGATTGTGGCATCTTCTCAATATTCTCGATTGCAGCCTGTAAATACATCACCGGAGCAAATCGGAAGTTGCCTTTAGCAATATTTACATTTCTCACTTTTCCCGCAAAATCATATATCTCACCAAATAAATATTTGTGAATTGCCGCAAGTATCTCAAAAGATCCTGCTTTATATTTATTCAAATATCCATTTTCAAACAACTCCACTGCTTTTTTCTTACTTATCTTTTCTTCCATCCTTGCTAGTTCTGTGGAGTCTGTGATATTAAGCTTATTTTCTAAAACCATATTTTTCCTTTCATCAGTGTTAAGCATTGACTAATAAACACATTATACTCCACACACATCAAAACAACAATTTATTCTCTGCCTTTTTCCGCCCCGCCAGATATCTGTGCCGGTATTTCAGCTCTGCATACTCTGTGATCCGTTTCATATAGACTGCATCATAAGCTCCGCCTACAGCACCAACCACTGGAATCCCCTGTAAGAACTTCATATAGAGAAGCTCTTTTGACAAAGATCCCGCTGTTTGTTCGATCTGCTCCTTATCCTGATATTCTTCCGGCAGCATTCCGTTTCTGATAAATTCATTTACTTTCCCGTCAATCTCACAAAGTGTATCCCCATAGGATACTGCTCCCCGGATCAATAATAAGATAAAATATTTTTCTTCCCTGGTTTCGTAGCTGTATCCATACTGCAGGGCAGTCTCGTAAATATTCTTTAAAATCATCCCTGTAAATACCGGAATATCCGGCAGACCGATTCCCAATACGCCCATCCCGATTCCAGCCACACCGGATAGCAGTAAATTCTTCGTTCCCGTATCTCTTGCCTTTTTAGAAAAGGAGCGCAGGGATTTGGAATTCTGCTTTACATCCGCCGTATACTGCCGCACCTGATAATCCTGCTCCAGTTTTGCCCGCTGATACGTCTTTTCAATAACCCTGGTTCCTTTCTCGAAAATCAGAGCAAATGCCTTCGCAAAAGCAGTATCCAATGTTTCCTGAAGTTTCGGCGGTATCTTTTCCTCCAGTTTTTGATTCAGAATGTTCTCCCTTTTCTCAGAACGCTTCTGAAGGAATCTCTGCTCCTGTACTTCCAGCTTTTCCCACTCTTTCTGAAGCGGCGTCCTTTTATCAAATAATCGCATCTTAATACACCTCCGCATTCATTCGATTTTTCACATCAGCAAGTATCTTTTCTATCCGGTTGATGGCATCATCCACCTGTTCTCTTGCATCTGCAATCTTGCTCTGCACCATATAATCTGCCACCAGCCCGTCCAGAAAGAAATCCGCAAAGGAAAGGAAGCTGCCGATTTCCATGCGCAGATCCAAGGAAACCTGCACATCTCTTAATTCTCTCTGAAAACGCTGAATATCGCTTTTCGCCTGTTCCATCAACGCAGATGCGTCATTCATTTTAGAATGCTTCACAAGGTCACTGATAAAGCCTCCTCCAAGCATATCAAAAATGCCCCAGTTTCTCGCACTTCCCAACTTATCCCTTGCTGCGTAAAGGGTCTGAAGTACCCGCTCCCCTGCCTGTACTGCTTCCTGCATTTCCCGTTTCATCGTAAGCGATGAATAACACACCGCCTACCCAAAACAGTAAACGACTACCATTTACTTTAGATTTTCCCTGCTATCTACATGGCAGGGGAATTCTGTTTTCCGGGACAGTGGACTCCACATCAATGATCCCCGAACACTGCTCTTTGATAAAATCACTCCATGGCATCAGCTGTTCTATACCTGCGGACGAGTTCATATAATCCGTCATATACAGCAGTACCATATAGAGATATTGGAAAATATTCAGATTGTTTGCTTTTGCTGTTTCCACAATGCTGTACATTACCGCACTTGCCCCAGCTCCAGCTTCTGATGTATCCACGATTAGCCTGTCTGTCTCCGGAATCATACATGATTTCTTTCTCAGCCTTGTGACAGTATTATAAAACGTATTGATAGAGATATCATTCTGCTCACACCAGACACGGTCAGAAAATCCACTGCTGCGACATTGCTGAATCAATGACAGCCATTCTTCGTCTGTTCTTCTCTTATTACGCATAAGCTGCTCCTCCTGTTAGCTAAAGTAGTTAAACACCGTAAACGGCTACCTTTGCTTAAGAAAAGAAGAGTGATACGTCCGCATCCAGATCTGAAAATAGATAAAGTAGTCATTTACTGTTTATTGACTGTATTATCCCAAATCTTCAATTAAATTTGGAACGGTATGTTATTCATCGCTTACGTTAAAAATAATGATTCAGCAACAAGAATTTTTCTGGATAGAACAACCTC
>OHHC01000597.1_pt1 | contig 13792 bp, 14 predicted proteins | sample 1606381 | NCBI WGS metagenome assembly OHHC01 (sample SAMEA3879581, study PRJEB24766) | human gut metagenome | biome: human-associated habitat; feature: feces | place: USA | collected 1985/1987 | reverse complement strand
CGGACGGTATGTGCAATCCGGGACAGGTTTATACTGTATCCAGAGGAAAAAGCGGCATGATTGGTGTGTTCCGTCTAGAAAGCCAGATGCTTCCGGGCAATGGCAAGATTGAACGGACAGGCTTAGGCAGCGATTCCAAGTGCAAGGAAGCGGTGAACACGGCATTTAATTATCTGAAAGCAAATGGCAGCCGGATTAGCGGTTCTATCAGCACTTCAACGAAAGACTACATTATCAATTATCAGGATTTGCAGGGGATTGGAATGACTGACAAACTGGCACTGCCGTCATTGATTGCTCTTTGTTCGATTGCATTGGGAAAGCCGGTAGTTAGTAATTTGGCAGTATTAGGTGATATCACAATCAGTGGTACGATGATAAAGGTCGATGAACTTGCCAATACGCTTCAAGTGTGCCTGGATAGCGGTGCAAAGAAGGTGCTGATTCCGAGCACTTCATTTGTTGACTTTGCGAGTGTTCCGGCAGATCTGATGAGTGCATTTCAACTGATTCCGTATCAAAGTGCGGAGGATGCTGTGTTTAAGGCGTTGGGGGTAGAGTAAGAGACAGATTTTAGGCGGTTGTAGCTTGATTACAGCAAAGAATGCAGAAAACTGTACGAATTTTGTACTGGTAAAAATGGTGTGTACATGAAATAAGTAACAGAATAAGTTGTTTGAAAAGGACAAGTGCCGGGAAGATTCCTGGCACTTATTTCTTTTGAAAAAAAACAAAAGGACGGAAAAATCGTACATTGATTCTTGATTCTTTTTTGATAAGACCGCCTTTTATGTCCAATATTTTCCTCTTTTCAAGTAGTGGAGTAATACCGACAAAAATAGTATTTTAGTAAAGTCATCAAACGAGGGGAAAAATGTCGAAAATGAACGAGAAGGAACATGATTACAAGTTTGAAATGGGACAAAGGCTGCGTGAAATGCGCGAAAATAATGTTTTGGGTCAGAAAGAACTTGCAGAGGCAGTCCATGTTGGATATAAACAGTATCAGAGATATGAATGTTCTGTGATTGCAGGGCATTTTCTTAGGTGGAAAAAGTAGTAATGATATGATATTATAAATAATTGAAAATGTTGTTGGTTTATGAACGGGGTGATTTGATGGACTTAAAGGAATTTTATTTTCAAAATATTAAAGAGACAGAATATCATTATCGTTTTCGAGATTCTGTTAGGAAAGTGAACTATACATATAATATTTTTACCGGAGAAGAAACTCAAGATTACAAATTTGAAATTTATGATGAAGAGGAAGCAATAACTAAGTTTAAAGAGTTGTGTCAGCCTGATGTGAATTTCTTAGGGGAAAATACGTGTTGGTTTTACCTCATAACATATTACCTACATACTCATGGTTATGTGATAAAAGAATTTCCTAGAATATTGGCAAGACCACCAGTAGAACCAACAGATTTTACCTACAAGGAGATTAGAAATCATATTATCGCGCAGGGCGAAGATGATAAAGGGATTGTTCGATATGAGACAAGAAGAAAATTGGTTGCAGGGCTTACTTTTGAACAAAAATCTTGTTATATAGAGGTGGGGGAATCTATAAATCAAAAATTTATTGAAATTTCTACTAGACAGGCATCTTTTGATAGTATGCATACTGATGAGAAAATCGCAGAGATTGCAAATTTAATTGAAAATATGCTAAAACGAGATGGAAAATTTGTCATGATAGATTATTCAAAAGTTTGTTGCGGATTTATTACTGATAATGTTGTAAAAGACTATAGAAAGAAAATGCAATGTTTTAGACACTGTTCGGATGAAACAATAGAAGAAAGAAAATCTTATTCAGAAGATCAGAAAAATTTCTTTGTTGATTATGGGCTCACAATTGTAAAAGCAATTCATTCACTGTTGTAGTAAAGGTGGTTGCTTTTATATAGCTATGAAAAGCATAGGGTGCTGACGAGAGAGTAATATTTTTGTAAGGATTTAAGGTGTTAACAATGGGTAAATTTGTAAAAAGACTGAATGATTATAGTTGTATAGAAAAAAATGATACAATAGATATTACTTACTTAAGCCATTATACATCAAACATAAAAGCACTTAGCAATATTTGCAAAGGCGAATTCTGGGCAACTGATATAAAGGATTTTGGTGATAAATGTGAAGGTCGGTTGATTTTGCAACGTATAAATGAGATTATTTCAAAACTGAGCATATTTTCATATGATCAAAAGCAATATGTATATAATTTGATAGGAAACGATAGTAAAATAGAAAATTTTATAAGTGAGCATAGGACTGCTGTTTTATCAATGTGTTTAGATACTGATTCAGATTATCTTTGGGATAATTATGCAACAGAAAATGGATATAATATTATTTTTGATAAAAATGTGTTTGTGAATAGTTTGTTTTTTCTTACAGCAAATGGAGAAAGAAAAGGTAAAAGTTATGTTAAGCATTCAAAAATTATTTATGATTCTAAAGAGCAAGTTGAGATAATAAAAAAAGAAATTAATGATTTAATGGCTTTAAATGAAATGGGATTTGATGATGCTGTTAAAATTGAATATATACTTCGGCATCTAATGTATGTTGGAAACTTTTATAAACAAGAATATGATTCGGAAAATCAGTATAAAAATGAACAAGAGTATAGGTTTCTAATCAATACAGTCGTACCAACAGAAAAGTATCCGGAAATTGAAGAGATGATTCCTAAATATTGTTATAATGATAAAAACAATTGCCATTATAATATTTTGAGGTTTGATGAAAAATCTATAAAGACTATAGTATGCAATTCGAGAAAAGCCAAGGAAAATCTGGAAAATATTATCATGGATATACCTGTTAAAATTAGAAAAATTGATTCGGAGAAACATTTATCTTAATACAATGAATTCGGTAACTTGAAAAATTTGCAGTTCATGGGAAAGAATGAATTGACTTACATAAAAATATTTCATAAGAAGATAAGGAGACGGAAAAATAGAAAATAAAGAAAAAATGCTTTATACAGTGAAAGAAACTGCTGCCACATTAGGAGTTAATGTTCATCTTGTATATAATTTTATAAGGAAAGCCCATAAAATCATTGGATAGTTGCTAGATCAGGTTATCCAGATGTCGAAACTAAAATTGGAAAAGATTATTTTGATTTTATTGTGCAGATAAGGAAATAGAACAAAGGTTGAATTTTTAAAAAAGTCTATGAATTATTAAAAATATAGGAAAGGTTGACACGTGATGACGGATGAAAAAATCAAAAATTCCAGAGAGTTGGAGTTTGCCGTGTTTTGCATTGAAAATGTAGCGGCAAAGCTGGGTGTGGATGCAGAGCGTGTGTATCAGGCATTTACTGAAAAAAGCAACATTCTGAACGGTTATATTGTACCGGAATATGAAGTGCTGCATACCCAGAGCCGGGAATATATCGTTAATGATCTTCTTGATGTGATGAAAGAAAGGGGCGTGGAAGTATGATTTTCTATCATGGTTCTTTCTTAGAGATTGCTAAGCCAGATTTGGTTCATTCCCGCCCTAACGTAGACTTCGGGCGTGGCTTTTATGTCACACCGTTGTATGAACAGGCAGCGAAGTGGTGCGGCAAGTTCAAACACCGTGGGAAAGATGGTATTATCTCCAGGTATGAATACGATGAAAGCCGGGAAGCTGAACCTGCAAATATGTTTCCGCACAGAGAAAGCACTGTCTCTGCTGCGTTTTGAAGGGAGTGAAACACTATGACAGCGAATCCGATTTTGCTTCAGAAAAAATATAGCCGTGTTATTGAATGCTTTGCTAAACAGCAGGGACTTTCACTGGATGCGGCTTTGGATTTCTTTTATCATTCACTGGTTTATCAGCTGATCCGTGATGGTGTTTCCGATATGCACTGCATGAGCGATGCATATCTGGCGGAGGAACTGGAACAGGAATATGCCGAGAAAGTGCCTGTAAAGAAGAGAATAAAGTGAGACATAATATTTTTGATTCAATACCATCAAATATCGTTATCTGGATCATGGTACGATACAGGTTGCGGTATATGACAACCGATTGGAAATCACCTCGCCAGAAAAGCTGCCAACGGGGCAAACTATGGAGCGTATGAAAGAAGGCTATTCCAAAATCGGGATAAGTATTCAGACAAAATATTTGTCACAATAAATAACAATAGTAATACGGAAGTATGGAAAGCCTGTATACAATCCGGACATTCCAAACGACACCGCCCACCGGAGTTATGAGAGACAGGACATTGACAGGGTATCAGAGATACATGAGGGGGATCGGCTACCACCAGCAGGACGAAAGAGCCGGGAATAATAAGGCAATGCAGGAGCAGAGCACAGGGGAGAATAAACGGCAGTATCAAATAATGAACATAAATACGAAAAAAGGTGTGGAATTATTTTTGAATTGTGGTAAAATGTTTTAGAACCTAAAAGAAGATATAAAATAAAATAGGGGAATTTATTGATAAGGAGTATTTTTCGTGACAGAAGATAAACGTTCTATTATTCAAATGGTAGCAGGCCTGATCGAACAGGGCAAAAAGAATCAGGATAAGATCGCATACAGCAAAATCCTGGATACATTTTCAGGGGTAGAGATTTCCTCTGAGCAGTTTGACAACATTTTAAAAGTTTTAGAAGATAACAAGATCGAAGTCCTTCGCTCAAAAAATGACATGGAGCAGACGGTTTCTTTGTCTGCAAAGGAGAAAGAACTGGATGACGAAGAACTGGAAGAAAGTAAGATTCTTTTGGATATTGATGATGATATTGAGGAAGATTCCGAGGAAAATATCGAGGAAGATCTCTCGGTTATGGAGGGGGCGGATATCACGGATCCGGTACGTCAGTATTTAAAGACGATCGGACAGGTGCGTCTGCTTACCATGGAAGAAGAGCAAAAGATTGCCAAGCGGATCAGTGAGGGTGATCCGGAAGCCAAGAAGGAACTGATTGAAGCCAATCTCAGACTGGTAGTAAGTATTGCCAAGAAGTATGTCGGCAGGGGATTGCCGCTTCTGGATCTGATTCAGGAGGGGAATATCGGCCTGATGAAAGCAGTCGATAAGTTTGAGTACGAAAAAGGATTTAAGTTTTCCACATATGCGACATGGTGGATCCGTCAGGCAATTACCCGTGCAATTGCAGATCAGGCAAAGACGATCCGTGTTCCGGTACATATGGTGGAGACAATCAATAAGGTTGTCCGTGCACGCCGTACCCTGACACAGGAGCTGGGAAGAGAACCTTCCAATAAGGAAATTGCGGAGATGCTTGGCGAAGATGAAGATCGTGTAACGGAGATCATGAGTTTTAGTCAGGATCCGGTTTCCATGGAGGCTCCGGTAGGGGATGAGGACGATTCCCATCTGGGTGATTTTGTGCAGGATTCCAATGCGTTATCCCCGGAGGAGAATGCGATTGCGGAGATGCGTAATAAGCAGATTTCACTTGCCATGAAAGACCTGACGGATCGTGAGCAGGAAGTGATCACACTGCGGTTCGGTCTTGACGGAAATCAGCCGCACACGCTGGAAGAAGTGGGACAGATGTTTCATGTGACAAGAGAGCGTATCCGTCAGATTGAAGCAAAGGCACTGCGTAAACTTGGTGCACCGAGCAGAAAACGTATGCTGCGTGACTTTTTATAACAGGTATTTTGCCGGACAATTCTGAAATTACGGATGTGATTTATGATATGGTTTTTGGCAGGGAGTGAAACTATATGTTTTATTTTAAGCTATCGCATCCAGCCCAATACCTATCCGCAGTGTCAGATGGATTTGGCACTGGCCATTATGCATGTACGTGCACATGCACGGCAGTATGGAATTGACGAAAATCGTATTCTTGTGGTGGGAGCTTCTGCCGGTGGGCATTTGTGCGCAAGCACGGCAATGCTGCATGAAGAACTGAAAACAGAAATTTTTTGTGTGCATCCGGAGCTGGAAAAACTATATGGAAGGATTTCTGCGCGGCCGGACGGGGTAGGACTGTTGTACCCGGTGATCAGTTTTACTTCGGAATATCATGAGGGAAGCTGCCGCTGTAATACAGGTGGAAACCCGGATCTTCAGAAAAAACTGTCGGTAGAACTTCACGATCTGACCGGATATCCGCCAACATACGCTTATGCGAATCTCGATGACGGCTGTGTTCCGGCCAGCAATACGACCCGATTGGACGCGGCACTTACGAAAGCAGGAGTGAAGCACCTGTGCGAGACTTTTCCGACGGGAGATCACGGCATCGGGTTAGGATATGCTACTTCGGCCAAAGCATGGAGCGAGCATATGCTTCGGTTTTTTGATGAAACTTTATAAAAATCCGGTACGTATTAAAAATATGATACATTACAATAGTCTGAAACCGAAAATCCGGACATGGTAACGTTATATTTGTATATTAGCGTTACGTTTTACTCAGCAAGTGCCGTGCATCTGAAAAGATGCGCGGTTTTCTTTTTTCCTTTCCCATGCTATGATGGAGACAGAAAAAAGAAAGAGAGAACAAAACATATGGGATATATATTGGAATTGAGAAAACAGGTAGGTCATCGGCCGTTGATTATGACCTGTGCAGGAGTGCTGCTTTTGAATGAAAAAAGGGAGCTGCTTCTGCAGAAACGTGCAGACAACGGGTTATGGGGATATCCAGGGGGTTCTATGGAACTCGGGGAGAGCTTCAAAGACTGTGCCAGACGGGAAGTACGGGAGGAAACAGGACTGATCTGCGGAAAACTCGAACACTTTATGAATGTCTCCGGAGAAGAAGTACATTATGTTTATCCAAACGGGGATGAAATTTATGCCGCAGAAGAGATCTTTTTATGCCGGGAATTTTCCGGGCAGATCATTTGCCAGCAGGAGGAAGTAGAAAAACTTTGTTTTTTCCGTATGGAAGAACTCCCACCGAAAGAGCAGATCAATCCCAATAATTATCCGGCAATCGAACGGTTAAGGAAAATGATGGATGAAAATCACAGGGAAAACATATAAATTTCCAGCTTTGTTACTTCTTGCCTTTTGCTACAGAGAATGGTAGGATAAGACATAGAATAAGTTACAAAGGATCAAAACACATATAAGTGGGGGAATTCTTATGAGAAAAGCAAAGAAATTAATAGCCGGAATCATGCTTGCATGTATGTTTATTGCGGGAACTGGTGTGGAGCCGTCAGATGTGTATGCGGCGGGAACCACTGCAGGTTCGCTGGAAATGAAGACTGCCAGTGACTCCATCAATTTAAATGCGGGACAGTCATTTGATGTGACATTTTCTGTCAATGCGGAGACTTCCGGATTCGGAGGATACCTGACTTATGACAATTCAGTATTTACTTCGGTTACGGTAGTTGTTGACGGGGGCACCACATCCGGAAAGACAGACAATAACGGAGAGTGGAAGGCTTCTTATAATGGGTACACACATTTTCTGTCCGTGGATTATTATAAAAAGGATGCGGCAGGAAATACCACCGCACAGATTGCAGATCCGGTAAAAGTATCGGGATCATCGATTGCAACATTAAAATTTACCTCGGCAAAACCGGTCATAAAGACTGACATTACCTTCAGTCCATCTTATCTTCGCACAAACGGATCGGATGTGGAACTGAAAACGCAGAAACTGACACTGACGAATTCCCAGGCAAAGACCGTGACACTTTCCCTTGGAATCGTAAAGGGAAACGGGCATATTTCCGTTCCGGTATATTTTTCCAGAAATGACGGATTCAACAAGATCAAACTTGGAATTTCATACAATAAAAATATTCTTGCATTCCAGTCTGTGACACTGGCACCGGAAGTACAGTCGACACTTACGCAGAGTGATTACAATATGTCTTCCTATGGAGGGTATCTTACGACACAATATACGGCAGCAGCAGATGTAAATACTTCGGGAAATCTGATGTATATTGATTTTCAGCTTGCCAATGGAATGACAGCCTATTCCAACAACGGAATCAGTACGGATGTTACGGTTGCCATTGAGTCTGTGGAAGATCAGCAGGGGGATATTTTTTCCTACAATTCGGCGACATCGAGTGTGACGATCACAGATCAGCAGCATACACTGGGAGATGTCAGCGGGGACGGAAAAGTAAATCTGATCGATGTACTGTACGTCATTCAGTATTACAATAATACAAAGACGTTTACCAGTGCGGAGAAAACCGCTGCAGATGTAAACCGCGACGGGAAAGTAGATCTGACGGATGCCTTAAAGATCCTGCAGTATTACAACGGCGCGATCAAAACATTATATTAGAACAAAGGAGAAATCATGTATTGTAGAAAATGTGGAAGAGAGATTCCCGATGATTCTGTCATGTGCGGATATTGTGGAACACCTACAAATCCGGATAATCCGTATACCTATGGCGGAACACCGCAGAATATGGACGAAGGTGCAAATGGGCTTGGAATTGCTTCAATGATCCTTGGGATTGTTGCCATTCTGCTGGCATGCTGTGCCGGAGGAAAATGGCTGACATTTCTTGTCGCAGCTGCCGGTCTGATTCTTGGAATTATCGCATTACAGAAACCCAAGTACGGTAGCAGCAGAGGAATGGCTCTTGCGGGTGTGATCTGCAGTGTGATCGCGCTTCTTATGAAAATTATTGTGATCATTTTACTGGGGGTGGGAATCGGAACCTTTCTTTATTCCCATATGTTTCACTTTTAAAGTCCCATTCTGATAGATGGGAGTTATTCATAATATAACTGGAAGTTATAATAAAAATAGTGCTTGACAAACACAGATTATAGTATTATGATCTAAACAACACAAAGAAAGTAGAAGGTTTTCGAGATATGAGAAGACAGGCGTTATCGCTTTTAGTGGAAAATAACCCAGGCGTGACGAGCCGGATATCCGGATTGTTCAGTCGCCGCGGATATAATATTGACAGTTTTTCATCCGGTGTGACTGCAGATCCGAAATATACCAGAATTACAATTGTTGCCAGTGGCGATGAACTTATTCTGGATCAGATCGAGAAACAGTTACTGAAATTGGAAGATGTGTTGGATATCAAAAAACTGGAACCGGGATTTTCTGTTACCCGGGAGCTGATTCTTGTAAAGATCCGCGCAAAGGATAACGAGCGTCAGCCGATTATGAATGTGACAGAGATTTTTCATGGAAAGATCGTAGATGTTACAAACGATTCCATGGTAATTCAGCTGGTAGGACATCAGGATAAACTGGATGCCTTTTTAGATCTGCTGGATGGATATGAAATTCTGGAACTTGCACGTACCGGAATTACGGGACTTACCCGTGGATCGTCGGATGTTCGTTTTTTGGATTAGTTACGGCTACTTATTAAAAATATTTTTTTATATAAGAGTATACATATTTAGGAGGACAATGATATGTCAGAAGCAAGAATTTTTTATCAGGAAGATTGTAACCTTTCATTACTGGATGGAAAGACAATCGCAATCATCGGCTATGGTAGCCAGGGACATGCACATGCATTAAACTTAAAGGAGTCCGGATGCAACGTCATTATCGGTCTTTATGAGGGAAGCAAGTCCTGGAAGAAAGCCGAAGAGCAGGGATTTAAGGTATACGTTGCAGCAGAAGCTGCTAAAAAAGCTGATATTATCATGATTCTGATTAACGATGAATTACAGGCTGATATGTACAAGAAAGATATCGAGCCAAACCTTGAGCCAGGTAACATGTTAATGTTCGCACATGGTTTCAATATTCATTTTGGATGCATCAAGCCACCAAAGGATGTCGATGTTACAATGATCGCACCTAAGGCACCAGGACATACAGTACGTTCTGAGTATCAGGCTGGTAAGGGAACTCCTTGTCTGATCGCTGTTGAGCAGGATGCTACCGGAAAGGCATGGGATCTTGCACTTGCATATGGTCTTGGAATCGGCGGAGCAAGAGCCGGACTTCTTGAGACAACATTCCGTACAGAGACAGAGACAGACCTCTTCGGTGAGCAGGCAGTTCTTTGTGGTGGTGTTTGTGCACTTATGCAGGCTGGTTTCGAAACACTTTGCGAGGCTGGTTATGATCCGAGAAATGCATACTTTGAGTGTATCCATGAGATGAAACTGATCGTAGACTTAATTTACCAGTCAGGTTTCGCAGGAATGAGATATTCTATCTCTAATACAGCTGAGTATGGTGATTACATCACTGGACCAAAGATTGTTACTGCTGAGACAAAGAAGGCTATGAAGCAGATCCTTACTGATATTCAGGATGGTACATTTGCAAAAGAGTTCTTACTGGATATGTCTCCGGCAGGACGTCAGGTTCACTTCAAGGCTATGAGAAAGCTTGCTTCTGAGCATCCTTCAGAGAAGGTTGGTGAGGAAATCCGTAAGCTTTACAGCTGGAATGATGAGAGCGACAAGCTCATCAACAACTAATCTGTCAGATATATATGGCAATAAGACCCGGGGCAGTGATGCACCGGGTTTTTTATATAGCAAAACTTGACAAAATATAGTGTGATGTGTAAAATTATGAATGTTAATCAGACGGATTAAAAATACGCCTTCGTCTCTTTGAGAGGCGGAGCGTTTTTGATATAAGGAGGCAAGTATGTCAGAACCATACAATCACAAGGCCATAGAGAAAAAATGGCAGGAATACTGGAAAGAACACGAGACATTCAAGACAGATGTTTGGGATTTTTCAAAGCCTAAATACTATGCACTTGATATGTTCCCTTACCCTTCAGGAGTAGGCCTTCACGCTGGACATCCGGAGGGCTATACAGCTACAGATATCATGTCGCGTATGAAGAGAATGCAGGGCTACAATGTACTTCATCCGATGGGATATGATTCATTCGGTTTACCGGCAGAGCAGTATGCTGTAAACACAGGTCATCATCCAAACGGTTTCACTCAGAAGAATATAGAGACCTTCTCAAAGCAGTTAAGAGAGCTTGGTTTTGATTATGACTGGTCAAAGATGATTTCTACAAGTGACCCTGAGTTTTACAAGTGGACACAGTGGATTTTCAAGAAGCTTTATGAGGCCGGATATGCAAAGCATATTGATATGCCTGTAAACTGGTGCGAGGAGCTTGGAACAGTTCTCTCAAACGATGAGGTTATAGATGGCAAGTCAGAGCGTGGCGGCTATCCTGTAGTCCGCAAGAACATGAAACAGTGGGTTATTGACCAGCCGGCATTTGCAGAAAAGCTCCTTGAGGGGCTTGATGAGATAGACTGGCCTGAGTCTACCAAGGAAATGCAGAGAAACTGGATTGGCAAGAGCACAGGAGTCGAGGTCAAATTCCAGATTGTAGGCGGTGGAGAGTTCTCTATCTTTACTACATGTATCGAGACAATATATGGTATCACATTTATGGTGCTTGCTCCGGACGGAGATATAGTAAAGGGTCTCATGGACAGAGTTGAGAACAAAGAAGAGGTTCAGGCTTACATAGATGAGACTGTAAAGAAGAGCGATATGGACAGAACTGAGCTTAACAAGACAAAGTCAGGCTGTGAGCTTAAGGGACTTCATTGTATCAATCCTGTAAACGGCAGGGAAGTGCGCATGTTCATCGGTGATTTCGTACTGGCAAGCTATGGTACAGGTGCTGTTATGGCAGTTCCTACCCATGATCAGCGAGATTTCGAGTATGCACAGGCTCATGATATTGAGATGATTCAGGTAATTGATGGTGCAGATGTATCAGAGCATGCATTTGAGAAGCACGATTACCTTGGAAAGGGCTGCAAGCTCATCAACTCAGAGGAGTTTACCGGAATGGTAGTCGAGGATGCTAAGGAAGCTATTACAGCCAAGCTTGAGAAGATGGGCGTGGCAAAGAGAACTGTAAACTACAAGTTCCGTGAGTGGATTTTTGCACGTCAGAGATACTGGGGAGAGCCTGTTCCATGTGTATACAAGGAGGATGGTTCAATCTATTTCCTTCCTGATGATGAGCTTCCGCTTGTCCTTCCTGAGCTTGAGGATTACAAGGGCAAGAATGGCAAGGCGCCTCTTGAGAACGCTACAGAGTGGAAGCAGTATGACAGAAACGGCGTAAAGGGTACTCGTGAGACATCCACTATGCCTGGCTCGGCAGGATCCTCATGGTATTATATGAGATATATCGATCCACACAATGATAAGGAATTTGCAAATCAGGAGCTCTTAAAGCACTGGATGCCTGTAGATCTCTATGTTGGTGGACCGGAGCATGCGGTAGGACACCTCATGTATTCAAGAATCTGGAACAGATTCCTCTTTGATCAGGGCTTATCTCCTGTAAAGGAGCCTTTTAAGAAGCTCGTACATCAGGGAATGATCCTTGGATCAAACGGTATCAAGATGGGCAAGAGATTCCCGGAGTTCGTAGTAAATCCTAGTGATGTAGTCGAGGAGTACGGCGCTGATACACTTCGTCTCTACGAGATGTTCATGGGACCACTTGAGGTTTCAAAGCCTTGGAACGACAGCAACGTACAGGGAGCAAAGAGATTCATCACACGTGTATGGAATTTCTTTACAGAGCCTGAGAATATTATCGAAGAGGATGACGGAAAGCTCACAAGAATCTATCATCAGACAGTAAAGAAGGTCACAAACGACTTCGAGGCACTTGGCTACAATACAGCTATCAGCCAGATGATGATTTTTGTCAATGAAGTATACAAGGCAGGCAGATGTCCTAGAGAGTTTGCAGAGGGACTTATCAAGATGCTTTCTTGTGTATGTCCACATGTTGGTGAGGAAATCTGGCAGAGAATGGGACATGACGATACAATCGCATTTGAGCCATGGCCGGTATACGATGAGGCAAAGACTGTTGAGGATACAGTAGAGATTGCTGTACAGATCAACGGAAAGACTAAGGGCACTCTTGCAATCGGAAAACAGGATCCTAAGGATGAGGTTATTGCAAAAGCAAAGGATGTTATTGCAGATAAGCTTACAGGAAATATCGTAAAAGAGATTTATGTTCCGGGACGTATTGTAAACATCGTAATGAAATAAAAATTACCCGGTATTTTGCACAGCCACTAGACGGCCGGCAGAATACCGGGTGATTTTATTTTTTGAGAACATGTGGTGGAAGTGATGGATCACTTCCGCGAAGCTTCTGCATACCGCGCTGGATCGCATCTTTGGAATCTTTCCAGTCGGCATCTTTATTTTTATAATCATATTTTTCGATGAACCATGCAACATCTTCATATATGCGGTTCATGTTGTCGTGCATTAGAGGGAGCACGATATCGTAAAATTCTTTGCGCTTATCACCTTTTAAATAAGTGTCAGCTCCTTCCAGAACCACTTTCAGGTGATCGAGACAAAATCCTTTTGTGTTCTTTAATTTTTCTTTTAGTTCAGGATCCTTTTCATACATAGTGAAGAATGTCTTCATGTATGCATTAAAGGTCTTGTTTACGCTGTCACATATAAAGCAGGTTGATTCACGCTTGTTAATCCAGTCCACGATGGAATTGGAGGAGGCGTTTGCTTTTTTGAAAAGACCGCTCCTTTGCACTGAATCAGGCTTAAAGTTCTTAAATTCTTTATCCATCTCCTCAATATGGCGCATGTACATGGTTTTTAGTATCCAGGCGTTTCCGAGTGAATTGCCATAGTCAAACATTTTTTTGAAATGTGCACGGCAGAAGCCCTCCTTATCGGTCATATCGCGTATGTCAGCCTCCATGTAAGAGGCACCATGACCAAGTACAAAATCCATGACGTGATCCTCGGTGCGTTTTTCTATATAGCAGAAGGGGCATTCACCGGCATTGTCAAAGGCGTCTGATATG
>OHHC01000585.1_pt1 | contig 14019 bp, 10 predicted proteins | sample 1606381 | NCBI WGS metagenome assembly OHHC01 (sample SAMEA3879581, study PRJEB24766) | human gut metagenome | biome: human-associated habitat; feature: feces | place: USA | collected 1985/1987 | reverse complement strand
GTGATAAAGGAATCCGCGGTGTAGTGATTTATACGGGACGGCTGCAGTCTATTATTCATGAAGGAAACAGGCTCCGTGTAGCTGCGGGTGTTTCTACGGCAAAGGCTGCCAAGGCGGCAATGGAGCATGGCCTTTCAGGGATGGAATTTGCCGCCGGTATTCCCGGAACTATAGGTGGAGCGGCGTACATGAATGCTGGTGCGTATAACGGGGAGATGGCGGATATTGTGGTGTCTGTTCTTTCCTGTAATCGGAATGGGCAGTTGTCTGTTTACAATAAATCGAAGCTTCATTATGATTACCGCCACAGTCTTTTTATGGAGAATGGTGAAATAATTGTGGAAATTACAGTGGAGCTTGCACCTGGTAATATTCATGACATAGAAGTAATGATGGAAGAGTTTAATCGCCGCCGCCGCATGAAGCAGCCGTTGGAGAAGAAGAGTGCAGGAAGTACGTTTAAGCGTCCTGCTGGGTATTTTGTGGGGCAAATGATTGAGGAGATGGGACTAAAGGGATTTGCCGTAGGTGATGCAAAGGTAAGCATGAAACATGCCGGGTTCCTTATCAATGACGGACATGCGTCCTGTACGGATATGATGAACCTGATTTCTGAAATTAAGCGCCGGGTTTTTGATGGGTATGGTGTGGAACTTATGACGGAAGTGCAAATTGTAGGAGAAGAGTAGTTTTGTCTTGTAAGGATTGGACAGGCTGCCTGCGGACAGGGAGAATCGTATGGATGTTTTAGCATTTACAGGACCGCCGGGATCAGGGAAAAGTGACCGTGCACTTGTGGTAGCTTATGAAAATAAAGCTTCTTGTATTATCGATGATGGGATCCTGATATATCATAATCGTATTGTGGCAGGAAAGTCGGCAAAAAGGGAAGCCAGCCGTTTAACGGCGGTACGCCGCGCGCTTTTTTGGGATTCAAATCAGGCGGAAGATGTAATTTTCCATATTATGAAAATCAATCCGGAGCGTATTTTAATCCTCGGCACATCTGACCGTATGGTTCAGAAGATTGCTGCAACACTTAAGCTTCCTGCACCTTCACGGTATATTCATATCGAGGATGTGGCAAAACCTGAGGAAATTGCCCAGGCAAATTACGCACGCCATAAGGAAGGAAAGCATGTTATTCCTGTGCCGACGATGGAGCTGCGCCCCTATTTCAAAGGATACCTTGTAGATCCGCTTCAGTTTTTCCGCAATCGCAGAAGTGTAAGGGGAAAAACGAAGGGCAATGAAGAGCGATCTGTCGTCCGTCCGGTATTCAGTTATTATGGAAAGTTGTCTTTTTCAAATCATGTTATTGAAGCACTAGTACATTACGCGGTGCGTGATCTGAGAAAGATACATATCAGCCATATTTCCAGCGTGAAAAGTACAAGCCAGATGAATGGTATCATTTTGTCTCTTGACGTAACGGTCCGGCAGGGAACGCCGCAGGAGATCAAGAAACTGATTCACCTGATGCGTGACAAGATTCAGCGTGAAATTGAGCATACCACGGGTATGGCTCTGGATACAATTAAAGTCAATATCATAACTGATGTAACAGGATGAGTGGGTCTGCGCCGTAAGGGGCAGGCTTTTCATTTTCAGGAGAACGGGGGCGGTTATGATATAATTAAGTATCATGGTTATACTTGGAGGACTATTTTGAAAGAAGTGTCTTTTGATAAGAAATATTTTATAGAAACCTATGGCTGCCAGATGAATGAAAGCGATACGGAACGTATCAGCGGGCAGCTGGAAGAGCTTGGCTATGTGCCGGCGGATATATTGGATGATGCCGATGTTGTTATTCTGAATACCTGCAGTATCCGGCAGAATGCAGAAGAGAAAGTATATGGCAAAATTGGAGAGGTAAAGAAATTAAAGGGGAAGAAGCCCGGTGTCCTTTTGGGGATTGCCGGATGCATGGCGCAGGAAAATAAAGGAAAGCTTATTGAGCGTATGCCGGTGATCGATTTTGTTATTGGACCGTACCATATCCATGATTTAAAAGATATTGTTTCCCGCAGGGGGGCAGAAGGTTCGCATGTGGTCATGACGCAGATGAATCCGAACCGCGTGAATGATTACAGTGAACTTCATTCTGTGAGAAAAAGCCGGATTTTTGCTTGGGTACCTATTATGCAGGGATGCAATAAGTTCTGTACTTATTGTATTGTGCCTTATGTCCGCGGCAGGGAAACAAGCCGTACGATTGATGATATTTGTCGTGAGATTGAGAAACTTGCCCGAGAAGGGTATAAAGAAATCACTCTTCTTGGTCAGAATGTCAATTCCTATGGACTTGATTTTCATGATGGTACGGATTTCGGCAGTCTGATTCACGCCATTGACAAGATTGACGGAATTAAGCGTGTTCGTTATATGACGTCTCATCCCAAGGATATGACTTTTGGAATGGTGGATGCTATGGCTGCTTCACCCAAGGTGGTGCGCCATATGCATCTTCCCGTTCAGCATGGAGCGAATGAAATACTGCGGCGGATGAACCGCGGATACACAATTGAGCGTTTTAAGGAGCTTCTAAAGTACGTCCGGGAAAAGATGCCTGGCATCACTGTGACGACTGATCTGATCACGGGATTTCCTGGCGAGACGGAGGACATGCATGAGGAAACGCTTACACTCCTTAAAGAAATGAAGTTTGATTCAGCCTATACTTTTATTTATTCTCCCCGCAGAGGAACTCCTGCGGCGCGTATGACAAATCAGGTGTCTGATGCTGTCTGCCACCGCCGTTTGCAGGAAATCATGAATGTGGAAAATGAAATCAGTCTTTCTCTTAATAAGGAAATGGAAGGGAAGGTGTATACTGTCATTGCGGAAGGGGAAACAAAACAGAATCCTGATAATTGGTTCGGTCGTACATCAGGAAATAAAATGGTTATTTTTCCTAAGCCAGGGTCTCTTTCTGTGGGCGACATTTTGAAGGTGCGTGTAGATACGGCGCAGACCTGGATATTAAAAGGAACTATTGTGGAGTGATACAGATGGCAGCTAAATCTCCTTTGATGGAACAATACAAGTCTATTAAAAATGAGCACAAAGACGCATTTCTTTTTTATCGGCTCGGTGATTTTTATGAGCTTTTTTATGACGATGCAGTAACTGTTTCTCATGAATTGGAATTGACGCTGACGGGGAAGAATGCGGGCCCTGAAGGAAGAGTTCCTATGTGCGGGATTCCGTATCATGCGGCAGAAACGTATATTTACCGGCTTGTACAAAAAGGCTATAAGGTTGCCATTTGTGAACAAATGGAGGATCCGAAAAAAGCGAAAGGCTTAGTGAAGCGTGATGTGATTCGTATCGTTACGCCGGGAACGATCCTTTTTGAAAATTCTATCGCCGATAAATCCAATAATTACCTTGCTTACCTTTATGAAACGGATAATGACATTGACGCGGTACTGGCGGATATTTCCACAGGGGAATGCTGGTGGGGAATTTGGGATAAAAAGAAAGAACGGGAAGCATTTTTTGATATGCTGTCTGTTTATGCACCGACAGAAGCAGTATGCTCTTTAAGTGATAATTTTTATGGGAGACTGGAAGCTTACTGCCGGGCGCGTCTTGGAGGTTGTCTTCTTACCCGGCGTAGAGAGGAGGGGGAGTATCCGGTTCCCCATGTGGCGGAAGCGTTAGGGGATGAAAATATCCGCCGTGTCTTTGCATGGCTGGCAGCATATCTAAAAGAAATGATGAAGGCTGATGCAGCAGAGTTTCATACGGTGATGCCTATTCGTGAGAAGGATTGTCTTTTACTCGGAGAAGACTGTTTACGAAATTTAGAAATCACGCGAAATATGCGTGATGGAGGGCGACGGGGAACGCTTCTTGAAATATTGGATCACACCCATACTGCCATGGGGGCACGTCTGTTACGCCGTTGGTTGGAACGCCCGTTGACGGATGTGAATCGAATTATTCAACGACAGGATGGTATTGAAGAACTGACGGGGCATACGACGGAACTTTCCCAACTGGAAGAAATGCTGGAACATGTTTTTGATTTCGAACGTATTTTAACCCGCATTGAAGCAAACACGACATCTCCAAAGGACTTACTGGCACTTAAGGCATCTCTCGGGATGATTCCCGAAATAAAGAAACTGCTTTCCGGCACAGTTTCAATAGTCCTTAGAAAATTGTCCGATCAAATGGATATCCACAGTACGGTCTATGAGCTTTTGGATCGGTCTATGAATGAAAACGGTACGGGAAACATTCGTGACGGCAAGTATATAAAAGAGGGATATTCTGCAGAACTTGATGAGGTTCGTTCCCTTTCTGAAAACAGCAGGAAATGGATTGCCGATTTGGAAGAACGAGAAAAAGAAAAAACAGGGATTAAACTGAAAATCGGATTCAATAATGTGTTCGGGTATTATTTTGAAATTACGAACGCCAACAAGGTGCCGATTCCTGAGTACTATATGCGCAAGCAGACACTTGTCAATGCAGAACGGTATATCACACCTGAATTGAAGGAGTTTGAGACAAAAGCGCTTTTAGCAAAAGAAAAAACAGAAGAACTGGAATTGAAAATTTATCAGGCTGTCAAGGCGGCTATCCGCCCTGAAATTGCTGCTATGCAGAGGACCGCAAAGGCTCTTGCGGCGCTGGATTGTTTGACGGGGCTTTCCCGGGCGGCACTGAAAGACCGTTATGTCCGTCCACAGATTACAAACAGCCGTGAAGGGCGTATTTCTATCCATGACGGACGTCATCCGATGGTGGAACATGCCCTGAAACGAGAGATGTTTGTGCCGAATGATACAGAGCTTAACCATACGGATCAAGAAATGATTATTATTACCGGGCCCAATATGGCAGGCAAGTCTACCTATATGCGTCAGGTTGCAGTACTTACGATTATGGCGCAGACCGGCTCTTTTATTCCTGCAAAAAGTGCATCATTTGCACCTGTGGACCGCATATTTACACGAGTGGGTGCGGCTGATGACATTTCTACGGGACAGAGTACATTTATGGTGGAAATGAAAGAAGTCTCTCATATTCTTTGCAATGCTACGAAGAACAGTCTTATCCTTTTGGATGAAATAGGCCGCGGTACGAGTACTTATGATGGAATGAGTATCGCACGGGCAGTGGTGGAGTACCTTAATAGCAAGGTGCATGCGTATACTCTTTTTGCTACTCATTATCACGAACTTTCAGATATGGCAGCAGAAAATGAACATATCAAAAATTATACGGTTACCGTTAAGGAGCGGGGAAAAGAGATTACATTTCTCCGTCGTATTGTTCCGGGGAGTGCTGATAAAAGTTACGGCATCCATGTGGCACGGCTGGCAGGACTTCCTGAATCGCTCCTGAAGCGGGCCGATGAAATACTGGAAGGGCTGGAAGTGGAGGGAATAAAGGAAGAGCCTGCTGCTCCGGTTATAAGAAGAAAAACTGCTCTTAATTTATTTTCTTCACCGATTATAGATGAGCTGGCGGATTTGGATGTCATGAGCAAGACACCCATCGAGGCGATGGAGATTTTGTTCAGGCTTAGTAAAGAAGCAAAGGAGGGGCGCTAATGTCATTAATACATATACTTGATGAAGTTACTTCGAACCAGATTGCTGCGGGGGAAGTGGTAGAAAGACCAGTCAATGCGGTAAAGGAATTGGTGGAAAATTCTATTGATGCCGGTGCCCACATGATTGAAGTGGAAATAGCAGACGGGGGAATGACATATATCCGTGTTACCGATGATGGCAGCGGCATGACGAGGGAAGATGCGAAATTGTCCGTGATCCGCCATGCAACCAGTAAAATTTCCAGTGTTGAAAATATTTATCATATTTGTTCCCTTGGATTTCGCGGGGAGTATCCCGAACGACAATTACCACAAGACGGGCGGAAGATATGGAAGGAACCGCTATTGATGTGACAGGCGGAGCGGTGGAAAAAATTAAAGGTGTGGGTGCACCTGCAGGAACTACAGTGGAAGTACGTGAACTGTTCTACAATGTGCCGGCAAGAAAGAAGTTTTTGAAATCAGAACGGATGGAAAGCAGTCGGATTAATACAATGATTGGTAAATTGGCACTGGCAAATCCCGATATTTCTTTTACTCTTATCAATAATGGACGTACTGTCATTGAGACACCGGGAAACGGGCGCCTGATGGATGTGATTTCTGCATTATACGGGGTGAAGGTGACCGGAGAAATGTTAGAAGTGGAAAGTGAAGGGGAAGACTCTGTTATGACAGGAATGATTTCTAAGCCTTCTCTTTTGAAAAGCAGCCGTCAGAACCAAACGATTATTATTAACCGCCGTGTGGTGGAAAGCGCCGTAGTGACGAAGGCGGTAGATAATGCCTATCATTCCCTGCTGCCTAAGAACGGCTATCCGATTATGGTGCTGACATTCACCTTGCCGCCTGAAAGTATCGATGTAAATGTTCATCCGCAGAAGAGAGAAATTAAATTTGATGATGAGCAGAAAATATTCCGTCTTGTTTACCACGCAGTTCTTAATACGCTGACATCCCAATCTGCACCTGATTCTATTGTGAAAGATATGATCAAAGAACCTGCTCATCAGGTACCGTTGGGAACGGAACTGGACTTGTCAAAGGTGGTGGTGGAAGATAAGCAGCTTGGTGCGCATGATATCGGACTCACTGAAGCGGACGGAGTCGTGCAGAAACCGCAACCGTCTGTGTCGGTACAGTCTTCATGGAACGAATCTTTTTCTTCTTATGGAAATCGTGATTTTCGCAAATCGGAACATGCTGTATCCCGATCAGGAACTGATTTTGAAACAAAACAAACCCGATCAGAAATTTTATCGACAACACCCGTTTTTATAAAACCACATGAAGAGTCGATGAAAGCGGAAAGTGAACCGCTTTTTGAAGTAACCGCTGAAAAAGATGATCCTGTCATTCCTTTGGGACAGGTGGCGGACTGCTTTATTCTGTGCCAGCATGGGAGCGATTTATTTATTATTGACCAGCATGCTGCCCATGAACGGGTAAGGTATGATCGTTTTGCTGCAAAGACTGACGGAATTCCGGTTCAGACAATTCTAATTCCTTACCTGATTGATGTGGAACCGGAAGATATGGATCTTCTTTTTGAGAAAGAAGAAGAGATTAAAAAGTTAGGAATTACTTTTGAGCAGGCAGGCCGTGATGTCATCCGAATCACAGGCGCACCGGAAGACTTCCCGGAAAATGATATGGATCGTATTATTAAAGATTTGCTTTTTACTTTCCATGATGAAAACATGCCTTCTCCTGAAACCCTGCGTCATCGGATGATGGCTTATGCTGCCTGTCGCGGTGCAATTAAGAGAGGCGATCCGCTTAATGTACGGCAGATGAAGGAACTTATTACTGATCTGTTCCATACCACGCGGCCATTCGTTTGTCCCCATGGTCGTCCGACCATTGTGAAATTTACACCTGACGAACTGGGGCGCCTCTTTGACAGAACATGAATATAGCAGTCACCACCGTTTTAAAGCCTGATGCAGATTCTCTTCGGCGTGCAAGGGAAAAGGCGGAAGACTTGCGAACCGCTTTTTATGAAAGAGAAAAGAACCTGTTCCATATGTCAGAAAAATATGGAGAGGAAGGCTTTCTGGTTTATGGAAAGAAACCAGTATTCTTCTGGTCAAAAGAAGGAACTTACCGGTTTCATTTGGGGACGGCAGTTCTTCGTATTTTTGAAATGCGAAAAGGGCATGGAGACAGGCTGTGCAATCTTTTGCCGGGAGACTGTACATCTGTACTGGACTGTACCTTTGGACAGGGCAGGGATTCTGTCATTTTAAGCTGGTATCTGCGGAAACGCGGAGAAGTTATTTCTCTTGAGCGGAGCCGTCCTCTTTATGAAGTGGGGAAAGAAGGTCTTGCTGCATTGTCAGGACAAGATGGAGAAATGACGGAAGTTTTACGGCGTATTCAGCTGCTGCATGCCGATTTTCGTGGATTTTTAGAAACAGCAGCGCCAAATTCTTTTGATGTAATTTACTTTGATCCTATGTTTAGGCATCCTGTAAAACGGAAAGAAAATAGTATGGAGGGATTTCGCAGTGCCGCGGTTTATGATCCTTTGACAGAAGATGTTTTACAGTTTGCAATGAGAGCGGCCAGAAAAAAAGTAATAGTGAAAGAGAGGCCGTTTTCTGCGCTGTTCCGTACAGGATTATTTACAGAAATTCACGGTAAAAGAGGACAGACAACCGCCTATGGAGTGATAAAACTATGAAGAAAGAAAAACTGCTGACGATTCTTGGACCTACGGCAGTTGGTAAGACGGAGTTGTCAGTCTATTTAGCAAAAATTCTGGGCAGTTCCATCATTTCCGGTGACGCTTTTCAAGTATATCGCGGTATGGATATCGGTACAGCAAAGGTAACGAAAGAAGAGGCGGATGGAATTTTCCATTGTCTGGTAGACTGTATGGAACCTGAAGAATCATATTCAGCCGCTATATTTCAAGAGAAAGCGCGGGAATATATCTCTAAGGAAAATAAAAAGGATAAAATTCCTATTCTTATCGGTGGTACAGGTCTTTATGTGCAGGGACTTTTAGAAGGATATGCTTTTTCACCAAAAGTAGAAGGCCGAAGCAAGTGGTACACCTTTTATAAGATGCAGGGGAAAAAAGGATTGGCGGACGCATTTAAGAAACTTCTTCCTGAAGAGGTAATTCCTTTGGATCCCCAACGTATGGTACGGCGGTTAGAGCTTGCTGATGCTGGGCAAAGCCTTGTAACGGATAGAGCAGAGCATCTCGTATATGACGGACCTGTTATAGGTATTACTATGGACAGATCGGTTTTATATGATAGAATAAATAAGCGAGTCCATCAAATGATTGAAAGAGGACTCAAGGAGGAAGTTGCGGCTCTTCTTATTGCAGGCGTGCCTGAAAATTCACAGGCATTCAAGGGGATTGGCTATAAAGAGATGATTCCCGTTCTTCACGGTAAGTATTCCCTTGAGGAAGCGGAAGCGCTCATTGCAAAGAATACACGTCATTTTGCCAAAAGACAGCTAACCTGGTACCGCCGCATGCCTTATATCCATTGGGTAGAGCGGACAGATACGGACACATGGCTCAGGGAAATAGAAGCGTATGTGATTTCATGGATCAGAGGAGAATCAGAATGGAAGGGAAAATGAATCTTCAGGATACGTTTTTAAATGAAGCGAGAAAAGAAAATGTACCGGTCAGCATATTTCTTTTAAGCGGCGTACAACTCAAGGGTAAAGTTAAATCATTCGACAGCTTTACAGTGCTGCTTGTGAGCGAAAATCGTTCACAACTTATCTATAAGCATGCTATATCTACGATTCAAAGGATCTGATTATTTATAATGAATACACAATTACAGAAGGTGCGGCAGGAAGCTCTTATGCTCTGCGCACCTGTTTTTCATAAGATGGAAGAAATTTCCTTATTCAATATGCAAAAAGTACTAGAAGCTTTTCGCAAGAACCATCTGTCGGCTTATCACTTTGCGCCATCTAACGGATATGGTTACGGTGACCCCGGCAGGGAGAAGTTGGAGAATGTCTGGTGCGATATTTTTCATGCGGAAGCGTCTTTGGTACGGCCCCAGTTCGTTTCGGGTACTCATGCGCTGGCGACGGTTCTTTTGGCGCTTTTAAATCCCGGTGATACCATGGTTTCCGCTGTGGGAAGTCCCTATGATACGATGCAGAGTGTTATTGGGATTACGGGTGATGCACCCGGCAATTTGAAAAAGCGCGGTGTCCGGTATAAAGAAGTGCCGCTCAAAGGGAATGCATATGATTTGGATGCCATTGCCGCGGCGGTGGATGAAAATGTAAAGCTGGTGGAAATACAGCGGTCCCGTGGTTACATGCTTCGCGATTCCTTATTTCCTGAGGATATAAAAAAAATTGTCGATACGGTCAAAGCAAAAAATCCTGATACGATTTGTTTTGTAGATAACTGCTACGGTGAATTTACCTGTAAAGAAGAACCGATCGAACTCGGTGCGGATATTACGGCAGGTTCGCTTATTAAGAATGCCGGCGGCGGATTTGCTCCTACCGGAGCATATATCTGCGGTAAGGCGGATCTGGTGGAACTTTGTGCCCATGCATGGACGGCTCCTGGGCTTGGCTCTGAGATGGGATCTTATGCTGCTAGCTATCGGCCGTTTTTCGAGGGACTTTTTATGGCACCGCATGTAACACGTCAGGCCATGATGAGTGCCGAATTCTGTTCATCCGTATTTAAGATACTCGGATTTTCAGTAACTCCTGAACCGGGACACTTAAGAACAGACCTGATTACAGCGATTACATTAGATACTGAGGAAAATATGTGCCGCTTCGCGGAAGCCGTTCAGAGCTGGTCGCCTGTCGATTCTGATGCAACACCGATTCCCGGTCCCATGCCGGGATATGTAGATCCTATTATCATGGCTGCCGGTACTTTTGTTCAGGGGTCAACCATAGAAATGTCGGCAGATGGTCCGGTGCGTCCTCCATACATTATGTATTTTCAAGGCGGACTTGTATTTGAACATGCTCTTCTTGCCGTCATGGGGGCAGCAGAAAGAATCCTAGAAAGTCGAAATGAATTGTAATTAAGAGGACTGCTTTGTAGTGGGCAGTTTTTTCTTTTAACCAAGTATGATTGCTTTTTTACGTATGCTAATGTATAATGGACTTCACTTATGGGACTATAGCTCAGCCGGTCAGAGCGCTTCGTTGACATCGAAGAGGTCTTCAGTTCGAATCTGAATAGTCCCACCACAGAACTTCCAATTCTTATGAGGCGGAAGTTTTTGCTTTCAAGGAGCAGATTGTTCGGCTTTTATATACTTCATAATTCTTTTCTTGATTGTCCAATTTGCTACTGCAATTTGGTGAAAATAAAAATAAGATTTAAAATGATGTGTCTTTTGATTTAGAAAGACGGGCATAATGTCTGTTTGACAAATAACAGGAAACTCGGTTTATTATCTGCCTGAAGATAGTGGTAAATAAGTTTACTCACTGAGAAATCAATGTCGGTAAGATGCTGATAAATTATTGACAAAACAGGGGGTGATAGATATACTTATAAGGTAACTTGCGGCCCGGTGGTGTAGTGGTCTAACATGCCGCCCTGTCACGGCGGAGATCGTCAGTTCAAATCTGATCCGGGTCGCCACAATTTTGCCTCGGTAGCTCAGTTGGTAGAGCAAAGGACTGAAAATCCTTGTGTCCACGGTTCGATTCCGTGCTGAGGCACCAAATATGCGGCTGTGGCGGAATGGCAGACGCGCTACTTTGAGGGGGTAGTGATCCTTGATCGTGTGAGTTCAAGTCTCACCAGCCGCACCATTCCAAGTTTATTTTTATATTTAAGTTTATATGCGGTTGTGGCGGAACTGGCAGACGCGCTATCTTCAGGCGGTAGTGGATTTATCCGTGAGAGTTCAAATCTCTCCAACCGCACCAGTCATTCATTAAGATCTCATCTTCGGATGAGGTTTTTTTGTGAAGAATATTTTTCCAGCCTCATGATATAATAAAATCATGTATAAATTATGGAGAGCGGATAGATGAGAAGACATATGTTCAGATGGTCTCCTGCGCGCATTATTGCGGGAGCCTTTGGCAGCATCAGCTTCATCGGTTCGATATTGCTGTACCTTCCCTGGGGGCATATGCCCGGACAAAGTATAACCTATGTAGATGCCTTGTATACTGCGGTTAGTGCTTTATGTGTGACAGGTTTATCTATTGTCGATACAGCAGCGGTATTTAATCCTTTTGGGCAGGCAATCTTGGCGGTGCTGATACAGGTAGGGGGGCTTGGCGTTTCTACCATGGGAGCAGGCGTACTGCTTATGCTTGGACGGAAAGTCGGGATACGGCAAAGAAATCTGATTCATGATACGATGAATCTTGATTCTTATTCCGGCGTGGTCCGTTTCTTGCGGACACTTTTCGCAACGACGGTTTTTATAGAGATCATCGGAGCCTTTCTTGGATATTTCGTTTTTCGCCGCGATTACGAAATGATGGAATCTATCGGGCTCAGTATTTTCCATTCTATTTCTTCGTTCAATAATGCGGGATTAACAATTCTGACGAAAGAACGGAGCATGGAAATGTATGCTGAAGATCCTTTTATGCTGATTCTTACGACAGCACTTGTTTTTGTTGGCGGTTTAGGGTTTATTGTAATTCGTGAGTGCTGGGTAAACCGGTTTCGTTGGCGCAAGCTCAGCATGCACTCCCGGGTTTCCATCTTTATGGCCGTATTCCTTCTGATTGGCGGCGCTGTGCTCCTTAAACTGACAAATCCTATTTCTTGGCTGGTCGCATTTTTCAGCAGCCAATCGGCGAGATCGGTAGGATATATGGTGTATCCTTTTGAATCCTGGTCTCCTGCGGGATTGCTTGTCATGCTGGTCCTGATGTTTATCGGCACTTCAACGGGATCAACGGGGGGCGGAGTAAAAACGAGTACTGTTTTTGCGCTTGTGCTCGGGGTACGTCGTGTAACGACCAATGCGAGAGCGGAGGCTTTTCATTATTCATTGCCGCCACTGGCGTTCAGAAAAGCGGCGGTTGTCGTAGTTTTGGCTATCGCAGATATCGTAATCAGTACGTTTATTTTGCTTCTTGTGTGCCCGGAACTTTCGTTAGCAGAAGCCTTTACAGAGATGATGAGTGCTTTTACTACGGTAGGACTGTCGCTTGGGACGACAGCTTCGTTGAATGAATGGGGGAAGCTGATTTCCATTCTGGTTATGCTTACAGGAAGAATGGGACCGATGACTATTGCAACAGCCTGGTATTTTTATGAAGAAACCCGGGCGAGGTATCCTGAGGGCAATGTAACAGTTGGTTAATGGGGGAGAATATGCTCGGCTTTATGAAAAAAAAGAAGGAAGAAACAATTTCTTATGGAGTAATCGGCTTAGGGAAATTTGGTTATACACTTGCTATACAATTGGCAGAGTATGGCTATGATTTCCTTGTTGTGGATAAAGACGAGAATTTAGTGCAGGATCTCAGAACCGTGACAGAAAGCGCTATTGTGGTTGATGATTATGATAAGAAATCCATAAAAGATTCCGGCGTGAAAAACTGTGATGTAGTTATCGTCTGTTTGGAAGAACAACTGGAGAAGTCTCTTTTAGTTACCCTGAATTTGATTAACCTCGGTATTAAGAAAGTTATTTCTGTGGCAGATACTTCCGAACATGGAGAGATACTTGAAAAAATTGGCGCTGAAGTTGTTTATCCAAAGCGGGATATGGCGATTCGTCTTGCCAGCCGCCTTCGCGCCAATATGGTTCTTGATTTTGTCCAGTTAAATGAAGAAATTAATATTTATAAAGCCTCTCTGCCGAAGCCTCTTGTTGGTCAAACTGTTATCGGCAGTGGGCTGAGGACAAAGTTTGAACTGAATATTATTGCGATCCAGAATGCTGCAGGAGTTACTGATATGATTAGCCCGAATTATGTATTCCAGGAAGGCGATCTGCTTTTTCTTGCCGGAAGCAGAGACGGCTTTAAAGCGTTGACTGAATGGGTTGGACTTGCAGGTGAATAAATAGAAATCGAACCACTGCTTTGGATGGCGGTGGTTTTTATGTATAGCAGGAAAAAGAACCTGCATGATCGGTTTATAGAAAGATACCATTCAGCCATATCATCAAAGTTTTCCTGTAAACTCGTTTCTTCTTGTAGTACAATAAAGAACATGGAGGAGTATATGTATACATTACGTAAAAGAGTACGTTTTTATGAAACTGACGGAATGAGGGTCGTTTATCACGGCAATTATCTTAATTGGTTTGAGGAAGCACGTGTAGAATACATGCGTGAGGGAGGCGTGTGCCTCAATGATTTGCTGGCGGAAGGCATTGTATTCCCTATCGTGGAAATGAATGTGAAGTATATGAAATCCGCTGTGTATGATGATATCGTTCTGGTCAGGGCGTATCTTCGCGAGGTGAATCGGGTTAAGTTGGTATTTGAAT
>OHHC01000574.1_pt1 | contig 14298 bp, 10 predicted proteins | sample 1606381 | NCBI WGS metagenome assembly OHHC01 (sample SAMEA3879581, study PRJEB24766) | human gut metagenome | biome: human-associated habitat; feature: feces | place: USA | collected 1985/1987 | reverse complement strand
ATGGAAGAACAGGTCAACATCCGAAAAGCTCAGTTAAACCAGAGACTGCTTGCAAGAAAAACAGAGGAAGCAGATTTAGATTCTGTTTTAGCAGAGTATCAGAAAGATTTAGATTCCGTCAATCAGAAAATAAAAGAGCTGAAACAGGCCGGACTTTCCATGGAGGAGAAAAGCCGCGACTGGAAGAAAAAATCCATTGAGACAACGCATACATTAGAGGAGACACTTGCAAGATATAACAAGCAGCAGTCCAAATTAGAATCTCTGAAAAATATTGCAGAGCGCTATGATGGATATGGTAACAGTATCCGCAAAGTGATGGAACAAAAGGAGCAGAATAAGGGACTTCTTGGAGTTGTTTCTGATCTGATCCAGGTGGAGAAGAAGTATGAAGTTGCCATCGAGACGGCATTGGGTGGAAATATCCAGAATATCGTCACCGAGGATGAAGAGACTGCGAAGAAGATGATCTCTTTCTTAAAAGAGAACCGTCTGGGACGTGCAACTTTTTTACCTCTTACAAGTGTGCGTGCAAACAGAAATACTAAAAATGAGGCGGCACTCGGCGAAAAGGGTGTGCTTGGCATTGCAAATAAGCTGGTGAAGTGTGATACGAAGTTTGATGAGGTTGTTGCATACCTGCTTGGCAGAGTGATTGTGGTGGATACAATTGACAATGCCATTGCGCTTGCAAAGAAAAATCACTATTCACTCCATATCGTGACTGTCGAGGGCGAGTATTTGGCACCGGGAGGATCTATGTCCGGTGGTGCGTTTAAAAATTCATCCAATCTGCTTGCGAGAAATCGTGAGATTGAGGAGCTTGAAAAGAGAGTTGATCAGACTAAGACAAAGCTTAAAGAGCTTAGAGCCAGAAAGGATGATATTGCGACTGCTATTGCGCTTGGCGAGGAGGATATAGCAGCCACAAAGACCTTGCTGCAGGAGAAGTATATTGAGCAGAACACAGCACAGATTTCTGTTGACAGGGCAGACCAGCAAAAGAAGGAGAGTGCGAATGTCTACGAGGATCTGCGCACAGAAAATGCGGAGATTGAAAAACAGCTCGAAGAGATAAATCAGGGCAAGAAGGATATCGCAGCACAGCTTGAGGCATCAAAGCAGCGTGAGGAGCAGCTTGAGAAGGAAAACAGCTCATACAGTGAGATACTTGAAAAGCAGGGAGTACTTGAGCAGGAGGCTTCACACAAGGCCGCTGCCATTTCACTGGAGCTTGCAAATATCACAAAGACGGCTGAGTTTGCTATAGAAAATATCAATCGTATCAATTCAGAGATAGAGAAATTCGATGAGCAGAAGAAAAGCCTTGTGGAAGGTGCAGCTGCTGCAAAGGATGATATTAAAAAGAAGCAGGCTGATATTGATGCAATTACACAGACCATTCTGGCGTCAAAGGACAACAATTCAAAGCTTGACGAAGAGCTTAGGGAGAGCCTTACAAAAAAGGAAAAGATGTCTGAGGATTACAGAGGCTTTTTTGCAAAGCAGGAGGAAGTTTCAAAGAAACAGGCTGCTCTGGATAAGGAGCTTTTCAGACTGAACAGCCAGAGAGAGAAGCTTAAGGAGGCTTCAGAGACTCAGATCAACTACATGTGGGATGAGTATGAGCTTACTCCGCATGCAGCTTCAGAGCTTAGAAATGATGCATACGATGATCTGCCTTCATTAAAGAAGCTGATTGCAGGCATAAAGGACGAAATCAGACGCCTCGGCGATGTAAATGTCAACGCTATTGAGGAATACAGAGAGATTTCAACGCGTTATGAGTTCTTAAAGGGACAGCATGATGACCTTATCGAGGCTGAAAAGACTCTGGTTGGCATCATTGATGAGCTTGACAGTGGTATGAGAAAGCAGTTTACAGAGAAGTTTGCCGAGATTCAGAGAGAGTTTGACAAGTCCTTTAAGCAGCTTTTTGGTGGTGGACATGGTTCCCTGGAGCTTGTGGAGGATGAGGATATACTGGAGTGCGGCATAAGAATCGTCGCACAGCCGCCCGGAAAGAAGCTTCAGAATATGATGCAGATGTCCGGTGGAGAAAAGGCGCTCACCGCTATTGCGCTTTTGTTTGCCATTCAGGCACTTAAGCCATCACCGTTTTGTCTGCTTGACGAGATTGAGGCGGCGCTTGATGATTCGAACGTTTCGCGCTATGCAAATTATCTGAACAAGCTTACAAAGAACACACAGTTTATCGTTATCACACATAGACGTGGTACAATGGCGGCTGCGGACAGACTATATGGTATCACGATGCAGGAAAAGGGTGTTTCAACACTCGTTTCAGTGAATCTGATAGAGAATGATCTGACACAGTAAAATTTTATTTATGGAGAGTTGAAATGGAAGAAAAAGAAAAAAAGCCGGGCTTTTTTAAGAGGCTCGTTTCAGGACTGACAAAGACCAGAGACAATATTGTTTCAGGCATAGATTCACTTTTCAGTGGATTTTCACATATAGATGATGATTTTTATGAGGAGCTTGAGGAAATTCTCATCATGGGAGACCTTGGAGTGAGAGCTACAGAGAGTATCATCGAGGATCTGCAGAGGAAGGTTAAGGAGCAGCATATCAAGGAGCCGGCAGAGTGCAAGGAGCTTCTGATTGAGAGCATCAAGGAACAGATGAAGGTGGAGGAGACCGCCTACAGATTTGAAAATGAAAAGTCTGTTGTGCTTGTAATCGGTGTCAACGGAGTAGGAAAGACTACCACTGTCGGAAAGCTTGCAGGAAAGCTCAAGGAACAGGGCAAGAAGGTGGTTATTGCAGGTGCCGATACCTTCAGGGCGGCAGCAGGAGACCAGCTGAAGGAATGGGCAAACCGCGCCGGAGTTGATATGATTGGCGGTGCCGAGGGTGCTGATCCGGGAGCTGTTGTATATGATGCAGTTGCAGCTTCAAAGGCCAGAAACGCAGATGTGCTTCTCGTGGATACAGCCGGAAGACTCCACAACAAAAAGAATCTGATGAATGAGCTTGGAAAAATCAATAAAATTCTGGAGAGTGAGTATCCGGATGCGTACAGAGAGACACTCGTCGTGCTTGATGCGACTACTGGCCAGAATGCACTGGTTCAGGCGAGAGAGTTTTCTGAAGTGGCAAAGATTTCGGGCATCGTGCTTACTAAGATGGACGGTACGGCAAAGGGCGGTATCGCTGTAGCGATACAGTCGGAGCTTTCAGTGCCGGTCAAGTATATCGGAGTCGGTGAGACCATCGATGATTTGCAGAAATTTGATTCGGACGAGTTCGTGAATGCATTGTTTGACACTAAAACGGAATAATTTAAAAATATCTTTGAGCGTATAAGTTATATTGTTTATAATAATCTGATATATCAGTTTATATATATATGTACGGAATTTTTGGTATAATATAACGAAAAGTAACTATTCAGAACCACTGAGAACAAAAAAGCTGATGCGTCATGCTCGCATGTGAGCAGCAGGTTTTCTTGTTCTCAAGGTGGCTCGAATAGAGCCACCCCCACACATATGAGCAAAATTAGCTGCGTAGCAGCGAGAAAGCACGAGTATCGTGCGGTTTTGCGAATGTGCGTGGGATGGTTCTGAATAGTTACGGTAAATAGAAACACGAAATGAGGTAATTATGGAAGCATACACGAGTTTTGCCCGGGTGTATGACATGTTCATGGACAATGTGCCATATGAGGTGTGGGGCAGATATATTGTCGAAAAACTGCGTGCAAATGGCATAGACAGTGGATATGTCGTGGACTTAGGCTGTGGTACGGGAAAGCTTACCACGCTTCTTGCAGATGCAGGCTATGATATGATAGGCATTGACAATTCTTTTGACATGCTTGATATGGCGCTTGAGAGAGAGGATGACAGAATCCTTTATCTGATGCAGGATATGAGAGAGTTTGAACCGGGAGAAAAGGTGAGCGCCGTCGTAAGCGCATGTGACAGCATCAATTACATTCTTGAGCCTGAGGATCTTCAGGCAGTTTTTTTCTGCGTGAGCGAAAGTCTTAAAGAGGGTGGCATTTTTATATTTGATATCAATACTTCATACAAATATGAGGTGCTCATGGCTGATAATACCATAGCTGAAAACCGTGATGAGGGCAGCTTTATATGGGACAATTATTATGATGCCGATGAGAAAATAAACGAGTATGACCTGACACTTTTTATAAAGGAGCAGTCAGACGATGAGGATGACATCTACAAGAAGTTTGAGGAAACTCATTTCCAGAGATGCTATGAGATTTCAGAGCTTAAGGAGCTTCTTGAGCAGTCGGGACTTGTGTTTGATGCGGTGTATGATGCGTACACAGACGATCAGGTGAAGTGTGACAGTGAGAAGGTCACTGTAATTGCACATAAAGCATAGAATTAGATAATGAGAGGTAAATTATGTCAGATTATATAGTAAGAGCAACAGCGGCGGATGCCAATATCAGAGCATTTGCTGTAACATCAAGGGAGATGGTGGAGACCGCCAGAGAGGATCACATGACAACACCTGTCATGACGGCGGCACTTGGCAGACTTCTTTCTGCGGGAGCCATGATGGGAGCTATGATGAAGGGCGATAAGGATATCATAACTCTTCAGATACAGTGCAGCGGACCTGCAAAGGGACTTACCGTCACAGCAGATTCGCACGGCAATGTAAAGGGCTTTGCCATAAATCCACAGGTTGAGCTGCCACTCAATGCGGCAGGCAAGCTCGATGTGGGTGGAGCGCTTGATCTTGGAATACTCACAGTCATAAAGGATATGGGCTTAAAGGAGCCGTATTCAGGTCAGTGTGAGCTTAAAACAGGTGAGATAGCTGAGGATCTGACCTATTATTTTGCCACATCTGAGCAGATTCCGTCGGCGGTTGGTCTTGGTGTGCTGGTGGATAAGGACCAGAGCGTAAAGCAGGCCGGTGGATTTATCATCCAGCTTATGCCGTTTACACCGGAGGATGTTGTGGACAGGCTTGAAAAGAAAATCACAGAGATTGATTCTGTGACACAGATGCTTGACAGGGGGCTGACTCCGGAGCAGATACTTGAGGAAATTTTAGGGGATTTCGGGCTTGAAATCACAGATACGACAGAGACACGCTTCCACTGTGACTGTTCAAAGGAGCGTGTGAGCAGAGCACTTTCCACACTGAGCAAAAAGGATCTTGATTCCATTATCGCAGATGGTGAGAGCATTGAGGTAAAGTGCCAGTTCTGTAATAAGGCATATGAGTTTACTGTGGATGAGTTGAAGGAGATGCGCTAATTGAAGGACGGATATATAAAGGTCGCTGCAGCGACACCAAAGGTAAAGGTAGCTGATACTGTATACAACGGACAGCTTATTAAAGCTCTTATGAAGGAGTGCACTGATAATGGGGCAAAGGTGGTTGTTTTCCCGGAGCTTTGCATTACCGGATACACCTGTCAGGATCTTTTCTGGCAGGATAAGCTCATTGCTGCAGCAGAGGATGAGCTTATAGGAATAGCTGATTACAGCAGGAGCCTTGACGGCATATTTTTCATAGGGCTTCCATATGAGATAAACGGCATGCTCTACAATATGGCGGCAGTTGTATCGCGCGGAGAAGTACTTGCCATGGTGCCAAAGACATTTCTGCCAAATTACAATGAGTTTTATGAGGCAAGGCATTTTGCATCGGGAGAAAACCTTAGTACATATGTCACACTGAAAAATGGACAGCAGGTGTCTGTAGATACTGATTTTATTTTTAGCTGCAAGCAGCTGCCAAAGCTTAAGATAGCGGTGGAGCTTTGTGAGGATCTTTGGACTCCGAATCCGCCGAGCATCAGACACTCGATGTCGGGTGCCACTGTGATTGTAAATCTGTCTGCATCAGATGAGGTGACAGGCAAGGCAATATACAGGAGAGAGCTTGTGAGCGGACAGTCTGCCAGATTAATCTGTGGATATATTTATGCGTCAGCGGGAGACGGTGAGTCTACACAGGATGTGGTCTACTCAGGACACAATCTCATCTGTGAAAACGGAAATGTGCTTGCCGAGTCAAAGCGCTTTACAAATGAGACTATATACAGCGAGTTTGATGTGGAAAGAATAGAGACTGAGAGGCGCAGGATGACAACATTTGTTGTCGAGGATGATCACAGATGGGCTGAGTTTGATCTTGAGGTAAAGGATACCACTCTTAGCCGCTATGTAAATCCGGCTCCTTTTGTTCCTGCAGACAAGACAGACAGGGACAGACGCTGTGATGAGATTCTTATGATTCAGGCTATGGGGCTTAAAAAGAGATTAGAGCATACCAACTGCAAGACAGCGGTTATCGGTATTTCAGGAGGACTCGACTCCACACTGGCACTGCTTGTCACGGTGAGAGCATTTGACCTTTTGGGAAAGGATCACAAGGATATAGCGGCAGTTACTATGCCGGGATTTGGAACAACAGACCGCACATATGACAATGCGGTAAATCTCATTAAATGCCTTGGAGCTACATTTATCGAGGTGGATATAAAGGATGCTGTAAATATACATTTCAGGGATATCGGACAGAATCCGTCTGTGCATGATGTCACCTACGAGAATGGACAGGCACGTGAGCGCACACAGATACTTATGGATATCGCAAACAAGGAAAACGGAATGGTTATAGGTACAGGAGATTTGTCAGAGCTGGCACTCGGCTGGGCGACTTACAACGGAGACCATATGTCCATGTATGCTGTAAATGCATCGGTTCCAAAGACTCTGGTGCGCCATCTGGTAAAATACTATGCAGATACCTGCGGCAGCGATTTGCTGGAAAGTACACTTCTTGATGTGCTTGATACACCTGTTTCTCCTGAGCTTTTACCACCTGAAAACGGTAAGATTTCACAGAAGACAGAGGATCTTGTGGGGCCTTATGAGCTGCATGACTTCTTCCTTTACAATATGCTGCGCTGCGGCTATGCTCCTGCCAAGGTTTACCGCCTTGCAAGGATAGCATTTGAAGGAAAATATGATGATGAGTTTATTCTCAAATGGCTTAAGAACTTCTATCGCAGATTTTTCGCACAGCAGTTCAAGCGCTCATGTCTGCCGGATGGACCAAAGGTAGGAACAGTGGCGGTCTCACCGAGAGGAGACCTAAGGATGCCTTCGGATGCGTGCGGACGTATCTGGATGGATGAAGTTGATAAGCTGTAATAGTAAGAGGAAAACAATGGGAAAGACACATAAGAAAACTCATAGAAGGCAGGGAAGCATAAAACCTGCAAGGCACCGCGACAGGCGCATGAAAATAGGCGCAATAGTTCTTTGTGCAGCGATAATCATAACAACATTTCTGGCGTGTGGCATGCAGCTTTTGGTTCCTGTTACAGAAGCAGCAGTAAGTGCTGATAATAAGACACGCTCAGGGAATGTTGATGTGCAGAAGAATAATAATTCACTTACCGCATCTAAAATGGATTCAGGAAAAAAGCAAAACAGCTCAGAGGCTGATGTAAACGCTGCGGAGGAAAGCAGCGAGCCTGACAAGGAAACGAAGCTTGATGAGATACTTCAAAGTGCAGAGTATCCGGTGCAGCTAAAGGAGCTTGCGAAGAAGAATGATGAGGCAATTGACTTCATATATGAGTATCCTGAGGAGCACTCGAAAAAGCATGATATTGATCTGACTGCAGAGGCTTCGCAGGATACAGTACCTCTATTGCAGCAGTGGGATAAGAGATGGGGCTATGAAAAGTACAGCGGCAATTATTTTGCGGCGAGTGGCTGCGGTCCGACTGCACTTTCGATGGTTGTATTATATCTGACGCATGATGCACAGGCATCACCTCTTGCAGTGGCAGAGTATGCAAAGGAGGCCGGCTACAGTGTGGACGGCTCCGGAAGTGCATGGGATCTTATGAGCAAGGGCTGCAGGCACTACGGCGTAAATGCTAAGACTATAAAGGAGGATGAGGATACATTTAAAGAAAGGCTTGATGAGGGCAATCTGATAGTCGTAAATGTCGGTCCGGGAGATTTCACAGACAATGGACATTTTATGGTGATCACAGGCTATGATGATGAGGGCTTTACTATAAATGATCCAAACAGTATCATAAAGAGCAATACCCACTGGCAGTTTGAGAGGCTGAGTTCGCAGATCAGGGCTGCATGGAGGATGTTTGTGTAGATAATAGCAGCAACATATGCATTTATGCTGATGTTTGTGATGCATATGGAAAAGTTAAAAAATAAGAAATAATAAACCTGCTGTGTCATGCTTGTCTGACACAGCAGGTTTTTAATAACAAACAGTAAAGTATGGTATGCAGATTATAGCAATTGAATACCATGCTCCTCACATTCCTTAATTGTTTCCTCAGGCCACAAAGAGCTCTGTACCTCACCGATATGAGCCTTTCTGAGGAAGAACATACAGATTCGTGACTGTCCGATTCCGCCTCCGATAGTGTACGGAAGCTCCTTGTTGAGGATAGCCTTCTGGAATGGAAGCTTAGCACGTTCAGGACATCCGGCCTTGTCAAGCTGCTCCTTCAGAGATTTTTCATCTACACGGATACCCATTGATGAAAGCTCAAGTGCGATATCAAGAACAGGATAGTATACGATGATATCAGCGTTTAAAGCCCAGTCGTCATAGTCAGGGGCACGTCCGTCGTGAGGCTCTCCGTTTGCAAGCTTGTCACCAATCTGCATTACACAGATTGCACCCTTTGCCTTTGCAAAATAATACTCGCGCTCCTTTGGAGTATTGTCAGGGAACATTTCCTCAAGCTCTGATGTGGTGACAAAGGTGATATCCTTTGGCAGAATCAAATCTATGTAGTCGTACTGTATAGCCATGTACTGCTCGGTCTTGCGCAGGCATTTGTATACTGTCTTTACTGTTTCCTTAAGGAAGTCTAAGTTTCTGTCCTCCTTGCGGATGACCTTTTCCCAGTCCCACTGGTCAACAAATATAGAGTGGATATTGTCAGTCTCCTCATCACGTCTTATGGCATTCATATCTGTGTAGATGCCCTCGCCGAGAGAAAATCCGTATTTCTTTAATGCATATCTCTTCCACTTGGCAAGAGAGTGAACGACCTCAGCCTCCTTGTCACCCTGCTCAAGGATGCCGAAGGTAACAGGTCTTTCATATCCGTTTAAGTTATCGTTTAAGCCTGTGGTAGGATCAACGAAAAGCGGTGCTGAAACACGTGTCAGGGAAAGACGCTGTGCGAGCATGCCCTGGAAGAAATCCTTAACAGTCTTGATGGCAAGCTGTGTATCGTGAAGATTCAGTGCCGAAGAATAGTTCTTTGGTATTGTTAATTTGCTCATTTTCGATTAAACCTCGTTGTATTATTAATTTTTAAATAAAATTCCTTTAACCTGATTATTATATCACAATTTTTCTAGAAAGATAGTCCATAATATGATAAAATTAGATAGTTTAAAGAGAAACAATATCGTTTTACCTTATTTTTACGTGTTTAAGGTGTTAATGAAAGGTAGTAGATTTATATGAGAAAAAGAGATATGACCTTTGCTTCGGCGGTGCTTGAGGCAATAGATGCTATTTTAGCTCTTGCGTATATAGGCTTACAGATTTATTATGGAGTGTGCTATCACATACAGGTATTTAAGTTTGTGGCCAATATACTTGTGCTTTTGCTTGTATACATTGCAATCACATGGCTGCAGCATTATCCGGAAAAGCTCAATCACATAGCAGCGGAGCTGTGTGTGGGCAATATCAGAAAGTATTCACTCAGGCTTTTGACGTTTGTAAAGCTTGTTTTTACTGCGGGGCTTTTGGTGCCATGCGTGTGTGATGCGTTTGGAATAGCAATCCGCGATGTATACAGCCTCATTATGATAGGGCTCATCCTTGTGGTGTCGGCATATTATGAGTACAAAATATTTCAGGAAATAAAGTCATTGCGGAAATAATATAGGAGAAATAAAATGCAGCTTAGTATAGAAGAAGTTAAAAAACTGGATAGTAACAGCTATCAGATAATAGATATAAGAAGTGAGGAAGAGGTGGCGCACGGTGCCATAAAGGGAGCACTCAATATTCAGGCAGAGGAAATAGAATCAGATGAGAGGGTGCCGCATGATAAGAAGCTTGTCATAGTCTGCAGCCGCGGTAAGACGAGTGTGGACGTGGCAGAGTATCTCACAGAAAAAGGTTTTGATGCGGCAAGTTTAAAGGGAGGCTATATAAGCTGGCTGCTTGATGCCATGAAAGAGGATGAGGTGGCAGAGCGCGATATAAAGGCAGATGTGGAGCAAAGCATCAGAAAGAAATTTAAGAAATCCATCTGGCGCAAGTTTACAAAGGCGATAAATACCTATGAGCTTGTAAAACCGGGGGATAAGATTGCGGTGTGTATCTCGGGAGGTAAGGATTCCATGCTCATGGCAAAGCTGTTTCAGGAGCTTAAGCATCACAACAAGTTTGATTTTGATGTGAAGTTTCTCGTCATGGACCCGGGCTACAATGAGGCAAACAGGCATGTCATAGAGGAAAACTGCAGGAACCTTGGCATCCCTGCCACTATTTTTGAGTCAGATATATTTGATGCTGTATATGATATCGAAAAATCGCCATGCTATTTATGTGCGAGGATGAGAAGAGGACATCTGTATGCATTTGCAAAGGAGCTGGGCTGCAACAAAATTGCGCTCGGACATCACTATGATGATGTTATCGAGACGATACTCATGGGCATGCTCTACGGTGCACAGGTACAGACCATGATGCCTAAGCTTCACAGCACAAACTTTGAGGGCATGGAGCTTATCAGGCCTCTTTACCTGGTAAGGGAGGACGATATCAAGGCATGGCGTGATTACAACGGTCTGCATTTTATACAGTGTGCCTGCAAGTTTACAGATACCTGTACCACCTGCAATAATGAGGAAAACCGCTCAAAGCGTGTTGAGATAAAGCAGCTCATCGCTAATCTTAAAAAGGTGAATCCTTTTGTCGAGGCAAATATATTTAAGAGCGTGGAGAATGTAAATCTGGCTACGGTTGTAGCATATAAAAAGGATGGCATAAAGCACAGCTTCCTAGATCACTATGATGAATAAGACAGATATATTTCAGGAGGGCATTGTATGGCAGATATCATGGATTATATTGACTGGCGTGGAGACATAGGCTTTGATGAGGTGCAAGTAAATGAGGTGGACGGACTGATTTTTTCACAGCTTATTTATGTGCAGATGAAGCCATATATGCCGGATGCAAAGAAGTCATACCTTACGATAAAACAGCTTTCAAGCCTTTACTGCGCGGACCACAGTGATGATGAGATTGAGCAGATGCCTAATCTTTTTCGCCACTCCGCGAGGCTGCTTCAAAAGCTGGCGCACTCAAGGCGCTATGCTGACTGCATTTTGAGATATTATATATACGATATTAGTGAAAAAGAGGAGTCGCAGTTTTCTGCGGTTACGATAGAACTGCCTGACGGCACATATTTCATTTCCTACAGTGGTACAGACCATTCCGTGGTCGGTTGGAAGGAAAACTTTAATCTAAGCTATCTCGATGAGACACCGGGACAGAACAAGGCGAAAAAATATTTAAAGCAGGTGGCAGCATATATTTGTAATGATGAAAATATCAACAATAAAAGCATCAATACAAGAAAGCTGTGGATAGGCGGGCACTCAAAGGGTGGAAATCTGGCAGTGTTTGCCGCCATGCATGTGGATAAAGAGGTGCAGGATGTCATTATTAAGGTGTTTAATTTTGACGGGCCGGGCTTCAATCACAAGATGATATATACGGCAGGCTACAAAAGAATTTTTGACAGAATAGAGACATTTTTGCCGCAGTCGTCTATTGTTGGCTTATTGCTTGAGCATGTGGACGATTATGAGGTGGTAAGAAGCCGTAATTCGGGGCCGCTGCAGCATGATGCTTTTTCATGGGAGATAATGGGCGGAAGTATCATAAAGGCGGATGGGCTGGACAAAAACAGTGTGCGCCTTGACAAGACACTCAGAAACTGGATAGGCAGCATGGATGAGGCGCAGCGAAAGCAGTTTGTAAATGTGCTTTTTTCAATAGCATCGGACTCCAATTTCGAGAACCTTGACCAGATGTCATTCAAGCAGCTCATTGAGATGATAAAGGCTGCCGATGAGCTGTCAAAGGCTGACTGGATCATGCTTAAGGATACAGTAAGACTCCTGATTTCTGCCGGTGTCGGCGTGGTCAGGGATGAAAAGGAGAAATAAATGTTAAATCAGTTTTCAAGAACACAGCTTTTGCTTGGAAAAGAGGCGATGGATAGGCTAAAGGGCGCAAGAGTCGCAGTATTTGGAATAGGAGGAGTGGGCGGATATGTCTGCGAGGCACTAGTCAGAAGCGGCGTGGGAGCGATTGACCTTATCGATGATGACAAGGTGTGTCTTACAAACCTAAACAGGCAGATAATCGCAACCCGAAAGACCATAGGAAAATACAAGACAGATGTGATGGAGGAGAGGATTCATGATATTAATCCTGATGTCAGTGTCGTGACGCACAGGTGCTTCTTTTTGCCGGAAAATGCTGATGAATTTCCGTTTGAAGAGTATGATTATATAGTTGACGCGGTTGATACGGTCACAGCAAAGATTGCGCTTGTCATGAAGGCACAGGAGAAAAATGTCCCTATCATAAGCAGCATGGGAGCGGGAAATAAGCTGGATGCAAGTGCATTTAAGGTGGCTGATATATATAAGACCAGCATGTGTCCTCTTGCAAAGGTCATGCGCCGTGAGCTTAAAAAACGTGGCGTGAAAAAGCTCAAGGTGGTATACTCTGAGGAGAAGCCTACAAGACCGATAGAGGATATGTCTATAAGCTGCAGAAGCAACTGCATCTGCCCGCCGGGTGCCGAACACAAGTGCACAGAGCGCAGGGATATTCCAGGAAGCCTTGCATTTGTACCATCAGTGGCAGGACTTATCATCGCGGGCGAGGTGGTACAGGACATAGCCTTTGACAGGGTATGATGAAGAATACAATTACGAAAAGAGAGGAATAAAAATGCCAGTATTTGATTTTAGCGATACACCGGTAGCAAACGAGCATCCGGAGTGTACATATGAGACATTTCATTCGACAGAGACCAAGGCATCGGCCGATAAACCGATTGTTGTGATAGACAATAAGCAAAAGGAGTGGGCGCATCATGCGCTCGGTATGTTTACAAATCCGATAAAGCGTACATCCTTTGAATTTGAGGATGGTGATGGGGTGACCAGTGCAGATATCCTGCGCATTGATTCCCGCTTCGTTAGCCTTTTTAAGTGGCTTGGCGAAAATCACATAAAGGTACAGCTTTCAGGAGCCAATACACCTGACGGATACGCAGTATACAGGGTGAGGGAGGTGTCTCTCGGCAGAGGCACAAAGCTGTCTGCAGAGGACGGATTCCTGCAGTATATGATGGAAAGGCTCTTTGCCAGCACCATGCCTGAGGATGAACCTGACCTCGATGATTACGAGGAAGAGGGCGACAGCATGAAGCTCACCAGTATACAGAGCATCACAGATTTCATGACATGTGCAGGCCGTACACTGCCTGACAATATACTGCTGTGGGCCAGAAGAAATCTGGCAGTTGCGCGTTCAAGCGAGGTATCACCTGAGGAGAGACGCCATGCGCAGAGAGCACTTTCCATCATGATGAATATCCAGTGGAAGGGAAATTACTTTGAGGCAATTGACCCTGTGGAGGCAAGGCGCATACTCGATGAGGAGCTCTATGGCATGGAGAGCGTGAAGCAGAGAATCATTGAGACCATTATCCAGATAAACAGGACTCATACACTTCCTGCCTACGGACTGCTGCTCTGTGGACCGGCAGGAACCGGAAAGTCACAGATTGCATATGCTGTTGCACGTATACTCAAGCTTCCATGGACCACACTCGATATGAGCTCCATAAATGATGCAGAGCAGCTCACAGGAAGCTCAAGAATCTATTCAAACGCAAAGCCGGGAATCATTATGGAGGCATTTTCACAGGCGGGAGAGTCAAATCTTGTATTTATCATCAATGAGCTCGACAAGGCCTCAAGCAAAAACGGCAACGGAAATCCGGCAGATGTGCTTTTGACACTGCTTGACAATCTGGGCTTTACAGACAACTATATGGAGTGTATGGTGCCGACCGTCGGAGTATATCCGATTGCAACAGCCAATGATAAATCCCAGATTTCTGCACCGCTTATGTCACGTTTTGCAGTGATTGATATCCCGGATTATACGCAGGAAGAGAAAAAAATCATTTTCTCCAAATTTGCACTGCCAAAAGTA
>OHHC01000547.1_pt1 | contig 14849 bp, 11 predicted proteins | sample 1606381 | NCBI WGS metagenome assembly OHHC01 (sample SAMEA3879581, study PRJEB24766) | human gut metagenome | biome: human-associated habitat; feature: feces | place: USA | collected 1985/1987 | reverse complement strand
GCTTCGACAGGCGGTTGCGGCTGCCGCGCAGCTCATCAGCCTCGCCCTTTGCGGCGCGGCAGAGCTTGTCAAGCTCAATGACCTCGTCAACGAGCGGAAGCTTCTGATCCTGAAACTTCTTTTTGATGTTTTCTTTGACTATTTCGGGGTTTTCTCTGACAAATCTGAGATCCAGCATTTTATATCCTCCTGCATCATATTTAATAGAAAACACCCTCAGAACGGCTCCCGCCGTCCCAAGGGTGCAATAAGCACGGTACCACCTTGTGTTTAACTCTCAGCCCCTAACGCGGGCACGCGGCAGAACTCATCGCCCTGCGGCTCGAAAGCGGAATAGACCCTGCGGACGAAGGAAACTCGCAGCAAACATTTCCCTCTCTGATCGTCCCGAAAAGATCCGTGTTCTTCGTCACAGCCTTTATAATATGGGATTATTATACCCCGAAGAAAAATCAAAGTCAAGCCTGTTTTTGCGCCTGTCTGCGCGGCAGGAGCTTAGCTTTTGCAAGAACTTTTACGAGGGTCGGGATTATCGCGAGCTGGATAGCGAGACCCGGCAGGCAGGTGACGAACGACGCAGTCACCCAGACGGAGAACGAATAGTTTCCGGCGGAGAAGATGAGGGCTTTGAGTATGCCCGAAACGACACGCCCGGAGATGAGCGCGACAACGAGGCTCGTGTAGAGCGAGAGATATGTAGTCTTATATTTAAACGCATACATCATAAGACCCGTCACTGCGCCGTAGACCGCGAGCTCCGCCATCATCGACGGCAGGATAGCCATGGGCGGCATCTGAGTCAGAAGCGACGAGAGCAGGGGACCGAGCAGACCGCATACGAGTCCGTACTGCCAGCCGCAGATAAGTCCGCACAGCAGCACCGGGATATGCATCGGCAGGAATATCGTTCCGGCGTTTTTGACCATGTGGAACGCCATGGGCAGCACGATACACAGCGCGACGCACAGTGCGGTTATGACCGTCTTTCTGATTCTCACTGAATTCTTGTTTGTCATGGGGATCGCCCTTTCAAAAAAACAAAAAGCGGGGGTACGGCACTCCCTTCTGGAAGCGCAGTTACCCTCGCGGCAATGTTTTCACGTTATTTTAAAAAAATCTTCGCTCTCTTCTGAAAGCCCGATCCCTTCGTGAGATCGCGATTATTATATCACATTTCAAGCGAAAATCAAGACCCTTTTCCGATTTCTTTCACGGCGGACTGAACGAGCTTCGCCATCGGGATATCCCCGACGCCGACGACTATATTGTCGCAGTGGTTGACAGGGACGAGTACACGCTTTGCGTCGCTCTGCCCTATCGCCGCCGCCATCTTCGGCGTTATCTCGCCGAGCAGCGCATCGGCTATGACTTTGCGGCACCCGACACACACTGCGTTTTCGCCCGTCGCGGCGGCATCGGCACCCGCCTTGAGCATGGCGGAGGTCGCGATGCTGTTCGCGCCGACGGCGGTCACGAAGAAGTCCGGATATTCGCTTTTTATCCCGGAAACGAGCAGCTTGCCTATTCCGCCGCCCTGTCCGTCTATAACAAGTACGTTCATATCAGTCTCTCCGTCAGTTTTTCACGGGCTCGAACATGTCCCCGTCAACGCCGCAGTTTTCGCAGCGGTCGGGCGCTGTGTCGCCCTCGATTTCAAAGCCGCATATCGAGCAGCGCATACGCGCGATACCGTCCTTCTGAGCCTTGAACAGCTCGGCGGGCGACTCGCACTTCGGACACTTCTCGGGCGCATTTTCGCTCTTTATTTTAAGCCCGCAGACCGTGCAGACCCATGTTCTTGTCAGCGCGGGACGGCGCTCTTCAATCAGCTCGCCGCCGACTCCACAGTTCTCGCAGCGGTCGGGCGCAGCCTTGCCCTCGTGGACATGTCCGCATATCGTGCAGACGAATACAGGCTCTCTTTTCTCTTCCCTTGGCTCCGAGACGGGCTGTGAAAGCGACGCCGGAGCCGAGCAGTTCGGGCATTTATCCGCGGCCGCGTCAAATGTGCGTCCGCATACGGCGCAGTGTATCTTCGCGCCCGTATTTCCCTCTTTGCTCACCGAATCCCTCCGTTTTTATGTTTTTTATTATGCCGCATCTTATAGATGCGCCACTCATGGTATCTATATTTTATCATCTGATATGCCAAAAAGTCAAGTTGCATGAAATACGCGGATATGATAAAATGAGTGGCAGAAAGAGAAAGGGTGAACGATATGGGACTTTATATACTTCTCGCCGTGCTTGCAGTTCTTGTTATATTTATATGTATACTGCTGATAAGAGCCGCGCTCGCCGCGAAAAAAGCCGAGCCGATAGGCGAAAAGCCGGTCTATACAACCGAGCAGGAGGATATCGAAAACGGCGAACGGCTGATGAAAATGATAGAATGTCAGACCGTATCGTCCCGCGAAATATATGACGACACGGAGTTTGCGAAGCTGCGCGCGGCGGTCAAAGAGCTGTTTCCGCTGCTGCACGAGCGCGCCGAGATAAAATATTTCAGCGAGGACTGCTGGGTCTATAAAATCCCCGGGCGCGACGAGAGCCGGAATATACTGCTCATGTCGCACCACGATGTTGTTGCCGCGACGGGCGACTGGACTCACGAAAAGTTCGGCGAGATATCCGACGGAAAGATATGGGGACGCGGCACGGTAGACACAAAGACTTCGCTCTTCGCGGAGCTCTCCGCAGTCGAGGAGCTGCTCGCCGAGGATTTTGAACCCGCATGCAACTTATATATAGCTTCGGGACACAATGAAGAGATTTTCGGCGACGGAATACACGAAGCCGTGAAATATTTTGAAAAGCAGGGCATCGAATTCGAATTTGCCATCGACGAGGGCGGCGGGGTCATCAGCGCACCGATAGACGGGATAGACTGCAAGTGCGCGATGATAGCTGTTCACGAAAAGGGCTACCACAGAATAAATGTCCGCGCCGTTCAGGGCGACTCCGAAGGGCTGACCCTCAGCGACAATCCCGTGACCCGGGTTTCAAAATTCATCGCTGAGGTTTCCGCGCTGAAGCTGACGATAAAAATGCCCGCTCAGGTGCGCGAGATGTTCACGGCGCTCCTGCCCTATATGAACTTCCCGCTGAGACTTATCTTCGCGAACCTATGGTGTTTCGAGCCGCTGCTGATAAAGCTCATGCCGAAGATAAACTCCCAGGCGGCAGCGATGCTCGGCACGACCTGTGTTTTCGGCAGCATCGAGTCAAAGAAGGGCAAGACCCCCCGCGACAACGAGTGCTCTGCGAGCGCGCTGATAAGATACATCGACGAAGAGGATCTTGTCGGCGACATGGAGAAGATAAGAGAGCTCGCGAAGAAATATGCGCTTGAAATAACCGAGCCCGCCGACGGGCACGAGTTCCACCGACCGGCTGATACAGGCAGCAGGGCATTCAAATATGTCTGCCGCTGCGCGAGAGACATGTTCCCGCACGCCGCAGTTGCCCCGTTCGTCCTCGCCGCCGGAACCGACGCCCGCTGGATGAGCGACGTCTGCCCGTGCACGCTGCGCTTTGCTCCGATCGATATCAACATGCAGCAGTTCAACAGCGTCCACAGCGTAGATGAAAACATCGACCTCTCCGCCATCGGTGCGGCGATAGAGTTCTACAAAGAGGTTCTGAGAAACTACAAATAAATATATTTCCGTGCCGCAGAGCGTAAAATCGCCCGGCGGCACGGATTCTTTTCGTTTTGGCGGGTTTTCGCTCCCGACCATATATATTGTATGAATATTAATGCAAAGCACCTGAATTTGTGTATCTGCCGTGCGAGAATTGCATTTTGTAATTCAATTGATAAAATTAACGAAATTTCAGATAAAAATTAGTTAAATATTACTAAAAAAAGTTGACTTTTTCTGTCGAAACGATGTATAATAATTACGATATAAACGGTGGCTGCCGATCTCCATTACCGCTTATATGGCGCAGGTAATGAATATCCGCAGCCTCGAAACATCTAAAGGACCGGATAGCCGGAAAAAATCGAGACCCTACGGAGATTTGTGAAATGAAAAGATTTTTAGCTTTAGCCATTGCAGTTCTTATGATCCTGTCATTTGCCGCCTGCGCTTCTGACAAGAGCGGCAGCGACGGCAGCGACACCACCGCGGCATCCGACATCAAGACGGATGCGGCAACGGCCCCTGCGGCGGATGACACCACCGCCGCTCCCGAGACGACCGAGCCTGCGACGAGCGGCACCGATGCCATTTCCGCCGCGCCCTCAGTCAGAAGAGGCCCCACAAAAACAACCCCCGCTGCCGACACCACAAAGCCCGCATCGGGCGACAACAGCGGCTCGGCTACCGTCCCCTCCAAGCCGGACGACAGCAAGCCCTCAGCGGTTGAAACAAACCCCAAAAAGATAATCGTCTCTGCTGAAAAAGAATGGATATTCACCGAAAAGCCCACCGACTCCTGCCACGCTTCGACCGTTCTGCCTCTTGACAACGGTACAGTTGTTGCGGCATGGTTCGCAGGCTCGTCCGAGAGCGACGACGATGTCAAGATACTCACAAGCGTGCGCGGCACGGACGGAAAATGGGGCGAGCCCATCAGAGTTTCCGCCGATCCGAATGTCGCCCACTGGAACCCCGTTCTCTTCCAGAACGACGACGGCACGATAACCCTCTATTTCAAGGTCGGCAAGGACACCGAATATTGGAAGACCTACTATTCCGTCTCGACCGACGGCAAGAACTGGGCAGCTCCCAGAGAGCTTGTCCCCGGCGACAACAGCGGCGGCAGAGGTCCCGTCAAGAACAAGCCCATCAGACTCAAGAACGGCACTATACTCGCTCCCGGCTCGACCGAGCTCGGCGGCAAATACAGATGCTTCGTTGACATATCGACCGACAACGGCAAGACCTGGAACAGAACTCCCGAAATTGATTCGACCTTCCTCGGCTTCTTCAAGACCCCGATGATCCAGCCCACGCTTTGGGAATCGAAGGACGGCTCGGTTCACATGTTCACAAGAACAAAGGTCGGCAAAATCTACAGAAGCGATTCCTATGACGGCGGCAAGACCTGGTGCAGCGCATATCCGACCAACCTGCCGAACAACAACAGCGGTATCGACCTCGACACCGACGACAGCGGAAGAATTTTCCTCGTCTATAACCCCGTCGGCATCCCCGGCATCAGAACGCCCCTCACCCTCGCCGTTTCGCTTGACGACGGCAAGACCTTCACGAAGATAAAGACCTTCGAGACCGGACTCGCGGAGTACTCTTATCCCGCAGTCGTTGTCAAGGGCGACACCATCCACATCACTTATACATATGAAAGAGACTATATCGCCTACTGGCAGATAAAGATCAAGTGATGTTTTCCTGCGGCTTTTACGTGATTTTCAATCGCTCAAAACCTTCTTGAGCGTTGTGGAAACGCGGCATAATATAGGAAATTTTTAGGAGGAAGTAAAATGACCAAGAGAATTTTATCGGTTCTCGTCGCAATCAGCCTCATGTTTGCTCTCGCATCCATAGGCATGGCTAAAAGTTCGAGCGATGATATCATCGTCTCCGCAACAAAAGAAATGATCTTCGACAAGAAGATAACCGATTCCTGCCACGCTTCAACGGTTCTGCCCCTCGATGACGGCTCCGTTATCGCAGCATGGTTCGGCGGTTCTTCCGAGAAGAAGAGCGATGTTAAGATCTACACCTCGGTTCGCACCGAAGAGGATGGCTGGAGCGATCCCATCGTTGTTTCCGCGGCTGATGACATAGCTCACTGGAACCCCGTTCTGTTCCAGAAGGAAGACGGCACTGTCGTTCTTTACTTCAAGGTCGGCACTGACACCGATTACTGGAAGACCTATTACGCAACCTCGACCGACGGCAGAAGCTGGAGCACTCCCAGAGAGCTTGTCCCCGGCGACAACAGCGGCGGTAGAGGACCCGTCAAGAATAAGCCCATCAGACTTAAGGACGGCACCGTTCTTGCACCCGCTTCGACTGAGATCGACGGCGAGTGGAGAGCATTCGTTGACATTTCCACCGACGACGGCGCGACTTGGACAAAGACCGCTAATGTCGATTCCAAATACTGCACATGGTTCAAGGTTCCGATGATTCAGCCCACCCTTTGGCAGTCCGCTGACGGCTCTGTCCATATGCTCACAAGAACAAAGGTCGGCAAGATCTATCGCAGCGATTCCTATGATAACGGCAAGACTTGGTGCCGCGCTTATGCCACCAAGCTTCCCAACAACAACAGCGGTATCGACCTCGACACCGACGATCAGGGCAGAATCTTCCTGGCTTATAACAACATTGGTCTCCCCGGCATCCGTACTCCTCTTGTCCTCTCCGTTTCGACCGATGACGGCAAGACCTTCACAAAGATAAAGACCTTCGAAAAGGGTCTCGCTGAGTATTCTTATCCCTCAGTTGTCGTCAAGGGTGACACCATCCACATCACCTACACCTACGAGAGAGACTACATCGCATACTGGCAGATAAAGATCAAATAAGATTTTTTTACAATCGGCCTGAGGGTAATCAAGGCTGAGAATAGGGGAAACTGCAACTCATAAAAATACACGCCCCGAAAGACAGTGCACAGTTCTTTCGGGGCGTGTATATTTTTTAATCTATTCCGTACTTCTCGTGGATGACATTTCCTATCTGTGGGAACGGGATGACCGGCGGCTGATTTTCAAGATGCTCGCCGATAAGCTTCTCCATCCAAACCATGCCGTACCAGCGGTGGAATTTATATCCGCATTTTGTGAAGCCGCCGACCATTCGGTAGCCGAGATGCGCGTGGAATTCCGCGCTGTTTTTCGTCAGATATTCGTCCTCAACTTCCGGATAGGCTATGCAGGCGTTCATGTTGAGAAAGCCCTGCTCGCGCAGCACGGCTTCGAGCGCGTCGTGCAGCTTTCTGCCGAGCCCGCCGCCGCGCGCATTCTGATCGAGATAGATCGATGTCTCAACCGCCCAGTCATACGCCGGGCGCGAATGAAGCGGACCCGCATAGGCATAGCCGAGGATATCGCCCTCCCTTTCGAGCACGAGATACGGATATCTCCTGAGCGTAGATTCGATTCTCCTGCGGAACTCCTCCTCGCTCGGCACATCGTATTCGTATGTTATCGAGGTGTTTTTGACATAGGGCGCGTATATTTTGAGCAGCGCCGGAGCGTCCTCGGGCGTTGCCGCGCGGATTTTTATTTCATCGGCCACTTTATTTTGCCTCCCCTTTTTTCTGCGCTTCAAGCTTCTTCATTGCTTTTCCAAACTGAATAGTAAAGAGTATTGAAGTGAAAGTTATCGCGATAACATCCGCTACGGGCTCCGCCATATAAACGCCCATCGTCTTGTCTGCGACAAACGCCGGCATGATATAAATAAGCGGCAGGAGCAGCATGAACTTGCGAACGACCGCAACCGATATCGAGCACAGCGCGCTGCCTATCGATACGAAAGCCATCTGGCACGACATCTGTATGCCAAACAGGCAGAGCACGGCGCAGTAGATACGCAGGGCGTGCGCGGTAAAATCAATAAGCGCGGCGTCGGAGCTGAACATCCTTGTAAAGCCCTGCGGGAACAGCTCGATGAATCCCCAGAGCAGGAACGAATAGGTGAGGCACACGGCAAGAAGCAGCTTGAATGTCTTTTTGACGCGCTCGCTGTTTCCCGCGCCGTAGTTGTAACTGAGGATAGGCTGAGAGCCCTGTGAGATGCCGTTGAGCGGCAGCATGGCAAACTGCATGACGCTCGTCAGTATCGTCATCGCACCGACGGCGATATCGCCGCCGTATTTGAGCAAAGACGAGTTGAAGCAGACCGAGATAACGCTCTCGCTCGACTGCATGATAAAAGTCGCGAGCCCGAGCGTAATGCACGGCAGGATAATTTTAGGAGAAACGAAGAAATTCTTCGCCTTCAGGCGCAATATTGTCTTTTTGCCGAAGAGAAACGCCACGACCCAGACGCACGAGACACACTGCGATATAATCGTCGCGAGCGCGGCGCCCCTGACTCCCATATGCAGCCCAAAGATAAATATCGGGTCGAGTACAATATTCGACACAGCGCCTATCATGACGGTCACCATGCCGATATTCGCGAAGCCCTGCGCCGTTATAAATGCGTTCATGCCGAGCGTCAGCTGGACAAAGACGGTGCCTATGGCGTAGATGTTCATATAATCGACCGCGTATTCGATAGTGTTCTCGCTCGCGCCGAATGCGAGGAGCAAGTCGCGGTCAAAGATAAGCAGCAGCGCAGTCAGAACGGCAGATATGACTATCTGCATGGAGAAGCAGCCGCCGAGTATTTTTTCCGCCGAGCCGTTGTCGCCCTTGCCCATGGAGATGGACGCCCTGGGCGCGCCGCCCGCGCTGACGAACGCGGCGAACGCCGAGATTATCATAATTATCGGCAGGCACACGCCGACTCCCGTCAGCGCAAGGCTGCCGTCGCCGGGCATATGACCGATATATATGCGGTCAACTATATTATAGAGCATGTTGACTATCTGCGCTATGACCGTAGGCAGCGAGAGCTTGAAAAGCAGCTTGCCGACCGGCTGAGTGCCGAGAAACGATTTATCTTTTTCCATTTAATTACCCCCATGCATGCAAAAAAACGAACAGTCTAATTATATAACCGCTCCGCCGGTTGTCAAGGGGACAGGTTAATATACAAAGCGCCGCCGAAAATGCTGCGGCTGTTTTTTGTTTTTAAGGCTCGGGGGGTAATGCTTCAAAAGAGTTGCAATGGCGGCGCGGAAGTTGTATAATTAATTGATTTTGATAAATTCGCGTCGAGGGGCGGCGCATTTTGCGGCGACAAAGCGCGTCAAGCGCAAAAAATATACTGTGAGGTTTTACAATGTTCAAAGTGGGATTCGATAACGACCTTTATATCCAGAAGCAGTCCGAGCAGATAAGCAAACGCATCAAGGAATTCGGCGGCAAGCTCTATCTTGAGTTCGGCGGCAAGCTCTTCGACGACTACCATGCCTCGCGCGTCCTGCCCGGCTTCAAGCCCGACAGCAAGCTGCAGATGCTCAAAAATATCGGCTCGGATGTTGAGATAGTCATTGTCATCAACGCGAGCGATATCCAAAATAACAAGATCCGCCGCGACCTCGGCATAACCTACGACAGCGACGTGCTGCGCCTCATCGACGCGTTCCGCGCGATCGGTCTTTTCGTCGGCAGCGTCGTTATCGCGCAGTATAAGGGCCAGCCCGCCGCGCTTGCATTCAAGAACAGGCTTGAAAATCTCGGCGTACGCGTCTTTATCCACTATCCCATCGAGGGCTATCCCTATAATATCCCGCACATCGTCAGCGAAGAGGGCTTCGGCAAGAATGAATATATCGAGACCGAGCGCCCGCTCGTTGTTATAACCGCGCCCGGCCCCGGAAGCGGAAAGATGGCAACCTGCCTCTCCCAGCTCTATCACGACAACCTGCGCGGCATCAAGGCGGGATACGCAAAGTTCGAGACGTTCCCCATATGGAACCTGCCCCTGAAGCACCCCGTCAACCTTGCATATGAGGCGGCAACCGCCGACCTCAACGATGTCAACGTTATCGACCCCTACCACCTCGAAGCATATGGCAAGACCACCGTCAACTACAACAGAGACGTTGAAGTCTTCCCCGTGCTCAACGCTATATTTGAGAAAATCGAGGGCAAGAGCCCCTATAAATCGCCCACGGACATGGGCGTTAACATGGCGGGCTACTGCATCTCCGACGACGCCGCAACCCGCGACGCCTCTTTGAACGAGATAATCCGCCGCTACTTCAGTGCGCTGTGCGACCACAAAAAAGGCCTGACCGGCGACGCGGAGCTGACGAAGATAGAGAGCCTGATGAACCAGGCGGGAGTCACTGAAGAATATCGCCGCTGCGTGCGTCCCGCGCTCGACAGAGCAAAAGAGACGGGCGCTCCCGCGGTCGCAATCGAGCTGCCCGACGGCAGACTGATAACCGGAAAGACTTCTTCTCTGCTCGGCGCGAGCTCGGCGGCGATACTCAACGCAGTAAAGCTCCTCAGCAATCAGCCCAAGGAGCAGCTGCTCATCGATCCCGGCGTTATCGAACCGATACAGTCGCTCAAGACGAATATCCTCGGCAACAACAACCCGCGCCTGCACACGGACGAGGTGCTCATAGCGCTGACCATGAGCGCGATACAGAGCGAGCCCGCAAAGAAAGCGTTCGACGCGCTCTCGCTCCTGCGCGGCTGCGAGGCACACTCCTCGGTTATACTCTCCCAGGTCGACGCGGATGTCTACCGCAAGCTCGGCATAAACCTGACCTGCGAGCCGCATTATCAAGTCAAGAAGCTCTACCACAAAGCATAAATATAAATAATCAGCCTGCGGGGATATCCTCGCGGGCTGTTTTTTTGCAAGATGAGTCCTATAAATTCCCTGTAAATGCCAGACCGCAAACTATGACAAAAGCCGCAGCCCACGCTAAATACGCGAGTTGCGGTTTTTTTGCTCTTTGGTCTGCGCCGAGTGTGGCTATCCTTTTCACGGGCTGTCACAGTCGGATGCAGAAAGCGTTTTCTTTGCCCCGAAGCCGTATGCAGATACCGCGAGTGGGCAAAAAAACGCTTAAAAGAGCAAAAGTAAATATGGCAAAAGCCGCAGCCTATGATAAAAGCCGCAACCCACGCTAAAACGCAAGTTGCGGCTCTTTTTGCTCTTTGGTCTGCGCCGAGTGCGGCAGTCCTTATTTTGCGGGGACTGTGTGCCAGATGTTCTTTGCATACTCGTTTACTGCTCTGTCGGCGGCAAATCTGCCGGAGCAGGCGGTGTTCATCAGGGACATCGAGTTCCAGCGCGTTCTGTCCGCCCAGAGCTCGTCTATTTTGTTCTGCGCCTGACGGTAGTCCGCGAAGTCCGCGAGAACCATATAGGGATCGTGATAGACAATAGTTCCGCTGATTTCCGGGAACTGCTTGCCGCAGAAGCCGCGGTTTATGAAATCGATAACATTGCGAAGCTCCGCATTGTTGTTGTAGAAATTCATCGGAACATAGCCCTTGCTCTTGAGTTCGTTGACCTCGGGTGTGGTCATGCCGAAGATAACTATATTCTCGTCGCCGACCGCGTCGTGAATCTCAACATTCGCGCCGTCGAGCGTGCCGAGAGTTATCGCGCCGTTCATCATCAGCTTCATGTTGCCCGTGCCGCTCGCCTCGGTTCCGGCGAGGGATATCTGCTCGCTGACATCGGCGGCGGGCATCATATATTCAGCCATGGAGACGTTGTAGTCCTCCATGTAGACGACCTTGAGCCTGCCCTTGACATCGGGGTCGTTGTTGATGAGATCCGCGAGGGCGCAGATGAAACTGATTATCTTCTTCGCCATGAAGTAGCCGCTCGCCGCTTTTGCGCCGAAGATATAGGTGTGGGGCGTGAAATCGCCCGAGGGATTCGCCTTTATCGCGAGATATTTCGCGAGGATGTTGAGCGCGTTGAGGTGCTGGCGCTTATACTCGTGCAGACGCTTGACCTGAACGTCAAAGATGGAGTTCGGGTCGAGCTCGATGCCGGTCTTTGCCTTGACACGCTTTGCGAAGTCCGCTTTGTTCGCGGTCTTTATCTTCTCTATCTCCGCGAGCACGGCGGGGTTATCTTTATATTTTGCAAGCTCCGAGAGGCACTCGGCGTTATATACGAACTCGCCGCCGATAAGGTCGCTGAGCATCGAGGTCAGGCGCGGGTTTGCCTGGCAGAGCCAGCGGCGGTGGGCGATGCCGTTTGTGACATTGCAGAACTTGTCGGGCGTGAGGGTATAGAAATCATGGAACACGCTGTCCTTGAGTATCTCGCTGTGGAGAGCGGAGACGCCGTTGACGCTGTGGCAGCAGGCGACGCAGAGGTTCGCCATGCGCACGACTCCGTTTGAAATAACAGCCATTCTCTCGACCTTATTAGCGTCGTGGGTCTGCTCCCAGACGCTGCTGCGGAAGCGGTTGTCTATCTCCTTGACTATCTGATAGATTCTCGGCAGCAGGCGGCGGAAGAGATCCTCGCTCCAGCATTCGAGAGCTTCGCTCATGACGGTATGGTTCGTATAGGCGAAAACCTTCGTCACAACATCCCATGCGTCATCCCAGCTGTAGCCGCACTCGTCAAGCAGCAGGCGCATAAGCTCGGGAATGGCGAGAGTCGGGTGGGTGTCGTTGATATGGATAGCCATCTTGTCGCATATATTGTCGAGCGAGCCGTACTTGCGCAGGTGGCGGTTGATGATATCCTGAACGGACGCGGAGACGAGGAAATACTGCTGGCGCAGGCGAAGGCTCTTGCCCTCGGGATGATTGTCTGCGGGATAGAGCACCTTGCTTATGACCTCAGCCATGGCGTTTTGCTCCATGGCGCGCAGGTAATCGCCCTGATTGAAGGAGTTCATGTCTATCTCGGAGCTCTTTGCGCTCCAGAGACGCAGGACGCTGACGCCCTTGCCGTCGTAGCCGGAAATCATAATATCATAAGGAACTGCCTTAACAGTGGTATAGTCCTTGTGCAGGACATGGTGATACCCATAGTCCCAAAATTCTTCGATGTGTCCGCCAAAGTTGACATCGACTGCGTGCTCCGGGATGCGCTCCAGCCATACCTCGCCGCCGGGCAGCCATTCGTCCGGCAGCTCGGTCTGCCATCCGTCGATAATCTTCTGCTTGAAGATGCCGAATTCATACAGAATCGAGTAGCCCATGGCAGGGTAGCCGCAGGTTGCCAGCGCATCCATGAAGCAGGCAGCCAGTCTGCCCAGACCGCCGTTGCCCAGACCGGCATCCGGCTCCAGCTCAAACAGGTTTTCCATCCGAACGTCCATCTCTTTGAGCGCCTGAGAAAATTCACCGGCAAGATTGAGGTTGTAGATGCCGTTTTTCAGTGACCGTCCCAGCAGGAACTCCATGCACATATAGTAGGTCTGCTTGCGTCCCTTGGCTTTTGCATCCGCCATAAAGTATCGGCGTTTTTCTTTGAGGATGCTGCGCACCACCATGGCACAGGCTTTATAGTAGATTTCGTCCGATGCGGTGTCGGGGGTAAGACCCAACGATTTGATTTGGGCGACCAGCATGGATTTAATCTGCTGGGTTGTCAGCTTTTTATTCGCAGAAGCGATGGAAGTTTGAATTTCCTTTAAGGCAAGATTGTTTTCACTAAGCATATAAACCGCCGTTTCTCCGCACAGTTTGGGAATCATTGGGTAGAAAGCAGCAGCCGCTCCGGTGCGGAAGGAGGGGCTGTGCTGAGGATTCTTTTGGGAAAAAGAGAGGCTGATTATGGCAACCTCACACGATAAATTATAGTATATTGAACGTTTGAAAACAAGGGTTATTGCGGGGAGAAGAGAGGATTTCTGTAAGGATGGACACAATTCCAGAGGGATAACAGCAAAGCTTCCAAATTTTTTAGACACAGTTTATCTTCCGGTGATAAAAAATAAAGGAAATCCGAGCATTTTCTGTCCTGTAAAAACTGTCTTTACCCTTTACTTTCTACCTTCCAATCATATATAATAAAACAAAGAGAAAAATCCCGACCCGCCCGGCGGGCAAAATCATGGGAGCATAGAAAGGATGGTCTGCATGGCTGCACAAAATAAAGTCAGGGTGGAGATCTGCGGTTCAAGGTATGTGGTATCCTCCAACGAGCCGGTGGAGTATGTCAAAAGGCTGGCAAACGCCATCGAAAGTAAGGTAAAACATTTTATGGATTCCAGTCCAAACGTCACGCTCAACGATGCCTATTTCCTGGCGCTGCTCAACTATGCGGACCTGTATGAAAAAAGCGAGCAGAATGCCGACCACATTCGCAGCCAGTTGACCGAGTACCTGGAGGACTCCACCAGAGCCAAGCTGGAGATTGACGAGTACAAACGCGAAAATGAAAAACTGAGAAAGGAAATCGACATTCTGCGCCAGAATATCGGCAGAGAGCCGTGAAGGACTCCGCTGACACAAGCAGAATTCTCCACGATGGACAAGCTGCTGTTCCAGCCGGAGGAAGAGGTCAGCAACGATTATGGCGAAGATGAATATGAATATGACGGGCAGATGTGATACAGTAGAGCAACTGCCCAAGAAGGGACGAAAACAGATGGAATACCGGTTTCGCCGCGCACAGAATGCGGATGTGGATCAGATGATGGAGATTATTCGAGACAGAATCAAATGGATGGACAAGCAGGGACTGCACCAGTGGAACAAAACCGATTATATGCAGCAATACCCACGGGAATATTTCCTGGAGGGGATTGAAAAGGGTTTGTTTTATATTGCACTGGACGAGCAGGACCGGGTGGCAGGGCTGATGGCGCTGCTGACCGAGGACCCGCGCTGGGCAGAGGATGAACCAAAGGACTGCTACTATGTGCATCATCTGGCAGCAAGGTCGGACGCCAAGGGCGCCGGCAGAGCGCTGCTGGAATTTTGCCGCCAGCTTTCGGTGCAGGAGGGCAAGCAGAGTATCCGCCTGGATTGCCAGCTGGGCAACGACCGCCTGAACGCTTTTTATGAGAGTCTGGGGTATCTGTACACCGGACCGATGGTCGAGGGAAGCTACGAGGGCATCAAACGGGAAAAAACACTCAAATAGGTTGAAGAAAACAGGGAGGGAGATACCTCCCTGTTTTCGGCTGGAGCAAACGGTTGCAAGGACAAAGGAGAAGACGATGAAGAAGATAGAGCTGCTGGCGCCGGCAGGCAATCTGGAAAGCCTGCTGGCAGCGGTACACAGCGGAGCGGATGCGGTCTATTTTGGCTATGGGAAGCTAAACGCCCGTCGCAACGCAAAAAATTTTGACGAGGACTCGCTGCG
>OHHC01000540.1_pt1 | contig 14947 bp, 11 predicted proteins | sample 1606381 | NCBI WGS metagenome assembly OHHC01 (sample SAMEA3879581, study PRJEB24766) | human gut metagenome | biome: human-associated habitat; feature: feces | place: USA | collected 1985/1987 | reverse complement strand
TGCCTTGTATGCCCTGCGTCATATCTGCCTTGTAGAAGATAAGAAAATATTTGCATTCAAAATCTCGGTCGGCAGTCTGGCAAAGCTGTCTGCGGTGGCAGAGCGCTACGCTTTGACCCACCTGGACAAACCGCTGAAAAGTTACGACTTTTTGAAATCCGTTCTGCCTTGACTGGGATAAACAATTTTGATATAGGGAACAAACATGGAAACAAGCTATTTGAAAACTTTAGAGCTTGATAAGATCATTGCGCGTGCATCCGAGGGCTGCGTGTGCAAGGAAGCTAGAGAGCAGCTGCTGGCTCTGGAGCCTCAGTGCGACCCTGATGAGGTGCGTTACGCGCTGGAACAGACCGATGCCATCAACAGTCTGCTCATCAAAAACGGGTCTCCGCGCTTTGGCGGGGTAGAGGGGGTCAGTCAGCTTGCCGCCCGCGCCGTAAAGGGCGGTGTGCTTTCTATGGGCGAGCTGCTGATGGTGGCCGGTGCGCTGCGCAATTTTCAACACCTGAGCAGCTGGTACGGCTCTTCTGAGCATGACGCGATGCCGACCGATGATCTGTTTTACGCACTTGCACCGGAGCCAGGCCTTGAGCAGCAGATCTCCAGCGCCATTTTGGCACCGGACGCCATGGCGGATACCGCCTCCCGCACGCTGGCAGAGCTGCGCAAAAAGATCCGCGCCACCGAAAACAGCATCCGCGACCGGCTGGAAAGCATGGTGCGCAATATGGATACCTCTAAATACTTGCAGGAAAGCGTGGTTTCCATGCGCAACGGCCGGTATGTTGTGCCGGTCAAGAGCGAGTACCGCGGCGAGGTGAGCGGTATCATCCACGATGTATCCTCTACGGGTGCTACGGTGTTCGTGGAACCGCAGGCTGTGGTGGAGGCAAACGCCCGCATTCTGCAGTACCGCGCACAGGAGGCACAGGAGATCGAGCGCATTCTGGTGGCCTTTACCGCACAGGTGGCCGCCATTGAGCCGCAGTTCCAGTACAGCTACAAGGCCATGCTGGAAATCGACATCCTGCTGGCAAAGGCGCGGCTTGCACTGGAGCTGAAGGCCTTCAAGCCCGCTGTGCGGACGGATTCTTCCTTTAATCTGATCCGTGCCCGCCACCCGCTGATCGACCCGCAAAAGTGTGTTCCTGTGGATATTGCACTGGGCGGGGAATACGATTCCCTTATCATTACCGGTCCGAACACCGGCGGTAAAACGGTCACTCTGAAAACCGCCGGTCTGCTGTGCGCCATGGCACAGTGCGGTTTTTTGATTCCTGCTGACGAGCGCAGCGAGATCTGCGTGTTTGATGAATTTCTGGTGGATATCGGCGACGAACAGAGCATTGAGCAGAGCCTTTCCACCTTCTCCGGCCACATGAAAAAAATCACCGGTATTCTGGAACTTGCCATGCCGCACACCCTTGTGCTGCTGGACGAGCTGGGTGCCGGTACCGACCCCGCTGAGGGTGCCGCGCTGGCAGTTGCCATCATTGAGGAGCTGCGCCGCCGTGGCGTACTGCTGATGGCGACCACCCACTATGCGGAACTGAAGGTCTTTGCACTGGAGACTAAGGGTGTGGTCAACGCCAGTTGCGAGTTTGATCTGGAGACCCTGCGTCCCACCTATAAGCTGAGCGTGGGCGTACCGGGCAAATCCAACGCATTCCTGATCAGCGAAAAACTGGGCATCCCCAGCCGCGTCATTGAAGCGGCTCAGCAGCATCTGTCTGCCGAGGATAAGCGTCTGGATGCGGTTCTGGGTCAGCTGGACGACTTGAAGCTGCAGCTGAAGGAAAGTCAGAACGAAGTGGAGCAGCTGCGCAACGAAGCTTCCCATCAGCTGGAAGCCGCCCGCAAAAAACGGGATGAGTTGATCCAGCAGGGCGAGAATGAATTGGAAGCTGCCCGTGCCAAGGCGCGCACGCTGGCACAGCAGGTGGAAACGCAGGCCTACGCACTGACCGATGAACTGCGCCAGCTGCAAAAGGACGAGCGCATGAGCGCCCAGCAGAAGGCGCAGCGTGCCCGCGAAATTGCCAAAAAGGAGACCGAAAAGCTGTTTGCCGGTACGGAGGTGGTGCATAACCCCGTCAAGGAGTTTGTGCCGCTGAAGGAGGTAAAAGTGGGACAGGAGGTCTGCATTGCAGAACTGAACCAGCTGGCCACCGTTCTGGCGCTGCCTGATAAAAACGGCGATGTGCTGGTGCGTGCCGGTATCATCAAAACCAAGGTACCCCTCAAGGGTCTGAAGCAGCCGGAAAAGCTGGTGAAAGAACCCACTGTGCCCAAGACCAAAGCGCAGCAGCGGTATTCCCGCCTGACCGGCGACACCAACCGTCCCAACGGCAGGGTAGAGCGCGTACAGCGTACCGCCAAAATGGAGTGCAACCTGCTGGGACTTACAGTGGACGAGGCGCTGTCGGAGGTGGACTCCTTTATTGACCGCGCCATCTTGAACGGACAGACGGTGGTCTATCTGATCCATGGCAACGGCACCGGTGCACTGCGCACCGCCATCCATAAGCATTTGCGCGGCAACCGCATGGTCAAAAGCTTCCGTCTTGGTCGTTACGGCGAAGGTGAGAGCGGCGTGACGGTTGTAGAGCTGAAATAATCCAGTAAGGACTGCCTTTTGAAAAATTGGCAGTCTTTTTTTGTTGCAGTGCAAGGAAAAGGCGAGTATACTCGTATTATATAAATAGGAATGTAAAACGAACAGGAAGTAAAGCTTTATGCCAACCAGTCAGCGCAGACCAGTAAATAAACATAGCAAACGTAAAACGCACCGCTGCAAAACGAGGAACCGATTTTTACACGGTTTGCTGTTTGTTTTTGCGGCACTGATGCTCTATTTCGGCCTGTTTTTATGGAGGGCGGCGCTGGAACTGAACGCACCCGCAGAATCCGCAGTCTCAGTCTCAGCGGAGGACTTTCGTCCTGTGGTGGGCGACCCGCCGTACCGGGTGGCAATAGACGCCGGACATGGCGGCAGTGACCCGGGCGCAAGGGGAGTGGTCGAAGAAAAACAGGTCACCGCAGCCACGGCTGCTGCGCTGCTCCAATGGTTAGAAGAGGATTCGAATTACATTCCGCTGCAGACCCGGGAAAGCTTTGATGCAACCGCCACGCCTGCCCAGCGTGCAGCCGCAGCCAGCGCTCAAAGCCCGCAGCTGCTGCTGTCCATCCACGGCAACTCCGCAGCCAATGGCTCTACGGCAGCCGGGTTTGAATGCTATCCGGCAGTGCCCGGGCGTACATGGCATCAGGAAAGTTTTTATTTTGCAAAACTGCTGGCAGGTGGAATGCAGAGCATCGGCGCAAGGCTGCGCGGGCGAGGGGGAGTGCGGTACATTTATTATCTGGAAAACGACCAGAAGCAGCTGGTGGAGAATACCTACACGCAGGTGCGGCCTGAGCGCAGCTTTACGCTGCTGGAGGATGTGGATTGTCCGGCAGTGTTGGCAGAGCAGTGTTTTGTGACGAACGATGAGGATGTGGAGCATTTTGGCAGTGAACAGGGCTGCAAGGCAGTAGCACGCATTTATTACGAAGCCATCTGTGCATACTTCGGTACAGAACCGCTGCCGGTGAAATGAACATCGCATCACCAAAGGAAAAGAAACGATACTGCTTTTATAACAGGACCTGTAACGCACTGGAACGGCTACCGCAGGCATAAGTTGAACGCTTGAACATACTGGTAATACGTCCAGCGGCGTAGAAGCGGCCGTGTGCAAACAGAAAAGCATCCACAGAAGCTGCCGGAAATCTGACAAAGAGAGAAGGGCAGCTTCTCTCTTTTGATTATAGATGTTTCGTATAATGCACGTTATGCGAAACTTAGGGAAGCGAAAAATGCCCATTTCCCGGATTTTTGGCGTTCCAGCCTCAGCTGGCTCATTTTCGGGCTTAGTTCAGCCGTTCTGCACATTCTGCAATTTTTATCATATTTTATGGTTTTATTTGTCTCATGCTTACAGATGCTTCCTGTGTTATGTGCTGCTGCATCGGTTCATTTGTAATTCATTTTATTCCAGTAAGCATCTAGGTGCTTGCTTTATAACATTTGTTTTTGTGTAGACATTACGTTGCGCGTTTCTATGGATGCTCCTGTATTGCTGCTGACTGCTTATAATGTAAATTATAAAGACCCATGACGTTATCCGGTCAAGCCGGATCGCGCCATAGGTCTTTGAATCGTCTCAGACGTTTTGTGCAGGTTTAAGTATCGCGCGATGAATCGTCTATTTCATCGTTGGACATTGCCGAGATATCTGCCCGGAAGCCATCCTGTGCAACGCCCTCAAAGGCCGCCATAGGGCCGGACGGCTCAGAAGCGTCCTCTCCCGCCGGGTCATTTTCAACAGATGTCTCCCCTGCTGCATCTGTTGTATCCAAGCTTACTTTTGCAGCTTTGATGGGTAGTACCTTGCCCAGCGGGTTTTCCTCAATGGCAGAGCGCACCTGAAATTCTTGCAGGTGCGTATAAATTTGTGTTGTTCCCACACTGCTGTGCCCCAGAAGCTGCTTGAGGGTAAGGATATCCACATTGCCGGTCTGATACATCAACGTAGCGGCAGTATGGCGCAACTTATGGGTGGAAAAGCCCTTCAGCCCCGCAGCCTTCATTGCACCGGAGATCAGCTGTTCTACCCTGCGGTTCGAAATACGTTCCTTGCGCATACGGGTAATAAACACCGCTTTTTCCTTGGGTGAAAGTCCCTCCATGGTGTTGCGCTTGCGCAGATATAGTTGCAGTGCCTCCACGCAGGCATCATTCAGGTAGACCATGCGCTCTTTATGGCCTTTGCCGAACAGGCGGATCTGACGCTGCTCTAAATCGATGTCTCCAAGGTTCATGCCTACCAGTTCCGCAAGACGCATACCGCAGTTGAGGAACAGCACCACCATGCAATAATCCCGCTCCGGGAAATCGCTCTGGGTCTGGGTGCTCTCCAAAAGCGAGATGGATTGCTCTGCCGTCAGGTACTTGGGCAAGACCTTATCCTGTTTGGGCGGGCGGATGGCCGCCGTAGGGTCCTCGGATAAGCGGTTGACCTGATTGACCAGATAATCATAAAAGCCGTGCAGACTGGCCAGCCGCCGGGCGGTAGAGGATTTTTTGTTGCCGCACTCCCGGTTCAGAAAATACAGATATTCGTAGATATCCTCTTTTGTTATGCTACCCCAGAAGGCCGTATCCAGCCCCTTGGGATCGATCTCTTTGAATTCTGCATCCGTGGCCACAAGCCCGCGGCGGCGCTTCATAAAACGGCTGAAGGAGCGTAGGTCACAGTAATAACTGAACGCCGTATTGGCGCTTTTGCCGGCGATCACCTCAAGGTACCGCACATATTCTACAATATCCGGCGCAGCATCCTCAAAGGGTGCGTGTTTGCCGGGGTTTCTTTCGTCCAGATAAATCGACATAGGTTCCTCGTTTCATCACAGGCGGTCATTTTTTAGCGCATTGATGGCATCTGCGATATACGCTGCACCGACCAGCTTCATGCCGGGATAATCTGCGGCATTCAGGTGTGCAAGGCTGTGCTTTGGGATAACAGCCCGCTCAAAGCCGATACGCTCAGCCTCGTGCAGGCGCTGTTCCAGATTGGGCACACTGCGCACTTCCCCGCCCAGACCTACCTCACCAATGGCGATAAGCTTATCGCTGACCGGGCGGTCCAGCAGCGAGGAGACCATGCTCAGGCAGACTGCAAGGTCGCAGGCGGTATCCCGCAGTGCAATGCCGCCCACAATGTTGACGTAAACATCCAGATTGCCAAAGAAGTACCCTGCCCGCTTTTCCAGCACGGCGATCAAAAGGTTCATGCGGTTATAGTCGTATCCGCTGCAGGCGCGACGGGGTGCCGGAAAATTCGTCTTGGTGGCAAGTGCCTGTATCTCGCTTAGGATAGGACGGCTACCCTCCATGGTGCAGGCCACGCAGTTGCCGGAAACGCCCAGCGGACGTCCTTCCAGCAGCATCTGGGATGGATTTTCGATTTCGGCAAGCCCTGTGCCGGTCATATCGAACATTCCCAGCTCATTAGTGGAGCCGTAGCGGTTTTTGGCTGCCCGCAGAATGCGGTACGGCAGCATCTTGTCGCCCTCAAAGTAGAGTACCGTATCCACGATATGTTCCATGACCTTGGGGCCTGCAATTGCGCCATCCTTGTTCACATGACCCACGATAAACATGGGAATCTCCTGCTTTTTGGCTACCGCCAGCAGCCGGGCAGCGCTTTCCTTCACCTGACTGACCGTGCCAGACGAGGACGAGATATCCATGCAGCGCATGGTCTGGATGGAGTCGATGACCACAAGATCCGGCTTTTCCTTTTCGATCAGACCGCAAATCTCGTCTACGTCGTTTTCCGCCGCCAGAAAGATGTTATTCTGCGGTACCTTCAGCCGTGCTGCCCGCAGCTTGACCTGCCGGACAGACTCCTCGCCAGTGATATACAGCACGCTGTGCTGATTGGAGATGGCACCGCACAGCTGTAACAGCATAGTGGATTTACCCACGCCAGGCTCACCGCTCAAAAGAACTACACCGCCCAGCACGATACCGCCGCCCAATACGCGGTCCAGTTCCGAGATGCCGGTCAGGATGCGGCTCTTTTCCTCCGTGGTGCTGATCTCTGACAGCCGCCGGGCGGTCAGGGTGGTCACGCCCTCCTGACGAGCCGCGGCAGCCTGACGGGCGGCAGGAGTCCCTGCCTTAGGGGCTTCGGCCACAACATCCTCGTTCATGGTATTCCAGCTGCCGCAGCTGGGGCAGCGCCCCATCCAGCGGGGGCTTGTCTCTCCGCAATTGGAGCATACATAGACGGATTTTAGTTTCATGTCTGTCCCTCATTTATTATGGTCTTTTGTTATTGTAACACACTGCGCCAAAACCCGCAAGAAAAGGATACCATTTACAGGCGGCTGCCCAAATACGAAAGCCCTGCCGCCGCGCCGCACAGCGGCAGCAGCATAACCATGGTCAGCAGATATTGTCCCATCAGTGCCCGCACTCCAGGGCGGGCTTGTCCGCCGGGATGCTTGCGGAAAGAATATGCGTGGATTCGGCTGCTGACCTGCAAAGCGCAGGCCCCGAAAAAGCACAGACAACCGCTTGCTGCTGCCGCCGGTAAGCCTGTCCATAGCAGCGCCGGAAGTATTGCTTTCCACCCGCCTGCGGCGCAAAGCTGTACCATAAGCAGCCCGCTGCCCAAGCCGTACAACATCATATTGCCAAAGATCATTACTGGGCCAAGGGCAGAAAGCCCCAATACCAGAAACAGGCTGACCACAAGGCCGAGTGTCAGGTATTCCATGCCGAAAAGCTGTACAGCCCCCTGCATACCGCTCGGCGCAAACAGCCTTTGCCACGCTTCCAGATAATACCGCAACAGCTCTGCCTGCCGGGCATCGCATACGGCCTGTAACACACCGGCTGCCGTACACCCCAGCAGAAACGCCGCAGCCAGCAGCCAGCAATCCTGGGTGGCGTGGCGCTTTGCCGGGATGCAGGGCTCTTTTTGCGTCAATTGCTCTGCCGGTTCAGCTGCCTGTGCCGGTACAGGCGGAAGGGCAGGCTCTTCTGTTTGCACCGGTAGGCCGACCGTCTGCGGCAGCAAAGAAAGGCTTTCTTCTGATTTTGTCTGTTCATAGATCCACATACGCTGTTTTCTCCCTCTGATGGATTCGATTTGCTGGATCGATCAACGAAGCGTGTGCCTGTGGCTGCGCAGGGTGACCGCCAATGCAACCGCAGAGCAGCACCACCAGAATGCGGCATACCACAGCAGGCTCGGCGGCAGTGCCGTTCCATGCAGCAGAAAGCGCCAGCGGCACTGCCAGAAATGTACTTTGGAGCAGTCCGGTCAGCAGACCGCGCGCTTTTTTACGAAACGCTGCCGCCAGTGCACACAGCAAGCTGCCCATGCACACGGTTGTTGTGGCAAGTATCGGCACTACACTGCCGGAGCAGCCCTGCCCTGCCATCAGCTGCGCAAAACATGCCAAAGCTGCCGCCGTTACAGCTACCCCCAGCACCCCGAAAGCCAGAAACGAAAGAAGCTCCGCCGGGAAACCTCGAGACTCAGACATAACAAAACCGCCTCCCTGCACATAGTCTATGCAGGGAGGCGGTTCATGTATGCACGGTGTAAACGCTTACTTCTTGTCGGCAGGAGCCTTGTCCATGTTCAGCTTTTCGACCGAAGAGATCGCAGACTTGGTGAAGCGGATCTTCACGCGGTCGGCGCCGGTCTCCAGAACAAAGGTGTCATCCTTGATGGCGACAACGCGGCCAATGACACCGCCGATGGTGGTGACCTGATCGCCGATCTCCAGACTGCTGCGCATAGCGGCATCCTTCTTTTCCTGCTTCTTCTGGGGACGGTAGATCATGAAGTACAGCAGGACCAGCATCAGTGCCAGCGTGAAGAACAGGCTGATATAGCCTTCGGACGTGGTAGTCAGAAATTGCATGGGGCAAAATCTCCTCTCAAAAATTCAGATAATGCTATTATACCCTCTTATCAGCCTTGTTGCAAGGCTAAAGTTTAAATTCGGGTATCCAGAAGTTTAACGTATCTGTCATGGAAGGCGGTAAAGGTGCCGGCATCCAGTTCGTCCCGGATACGTTCCATCAGATGATTGTAGAACCACAGATTGTGCATCACGGTCAGGCGCATACCCAACATCTCATCTGCCTTGAGCAGGTGCCGGATGTAGGCGCGGGAATAGTTGCGGCACACCGGGCAGCCGCAGGCGGGGTCAATGGGACGCTCGTCCCGCTCGTACTTGGCATTCTTGATGTTAATGATGCCGCTCCATGTATTCAGGTGGCCGTGGCGGGCATTGCGGCTGGGCATAACGCAGTCAAACAAATCCACACCACGGGCTACGGCCTCGATGATGTTGCCGGGGGTGCCGACGCCCATCAGATAGCGGATCTTGTCCTTGGGCATGTGCGGCTCCACCTGACTGATCATCTCATACATCACCTCGGTGGGCTCACCCACAGCCAGACCGCCGATGGCGTAGCCGTCCAATTCCAACTCGGCGATCTGCTTCATGTGCTCCACACGCAGGTCTGCATAGGTGCAGCCCTGATTGATGCCGAACAGAAGCTGATCCGGGTTGACCGAGATACCCTCGTGCTTCAGGCGTGCCATTTCGGCCTTGCAGCGCTTCAGCCAGCGGGTGGTGCGCTCGCAGCTGTCCTTGGAGTAATCGTGCTGGGCGGGGTTCTCCACGCACTCATCAAAGGCCATGGCAATGGTAGAGCCCAAGTTTGCCTGGATCTGCATGCTCTCCTCCGGCCCCATGAAGATGCGGTGCCCGTCCAGATGGGAGGCGAAGGTCACGCCCTCCTCGGTGATCTTGCGCAGCTTTGCCAGACTGAATACCTGAAATCCGCCGCTGTCGGTCAGGATAGGCCCGTTCCAGCGGGTAAACTTGTGCAGGCCGCCCATATCCGCTACCAGCTTGTCGCCGGGACGCAGATGCAGATGGTAGGTATTGCACAGCATGACCTGCGCGCCGATATCCTTCAGATCCTGCGCCGACAGGCCGCCCTTGATGGCACCGGCGGTAGCAACGTTCTGGAAGGCAGGGGTCTGCACCGTGCCGTGCACGGTTTTGAACTCGCCCCGCCGGGCGTTGTGCTCCTGCTTGAGCAGGGTGTAGGTCGTCAAAGAAGGCATGATTATTCGTTCCTTTCTGCGCACGAAAAACAGCCGTGCAGCCTCGATGCAGGCCACGAGCCTGCAAGTTATCAGAATGATCACAGCAGCGGTCTGCCGTAATTGTAAGGGGAGCGGCGGATGCAGATCGCATCCTTACCTTTCACATACAAATATCGCAAAAAGCGCGAATTTTGTATCAGACTATCAGCATAGCATCGCCAAAGGAGAAGAAACGGTACTTCTCTGCCACAGCTACCTCATAGGCGTGCATGGTCTTTTCGTAGCCGTACAGGGCGGACACCAACATGATCAGGGTGCTCTCCGGCAGATGGAAGTTGGTGATCAGACCGTCGATGCAGTTGAACTTCACCCCCGGGTACAGGAAGATGGAGGTGTTGCCGCTGCAAGCCTTGATCTCGCCGTACTTGGCAGCGGCAGCCTCCAGTGTGCGGCAGCTGGTAGTGCCCACAGCGATGACCCGGTGGCCTGCGGCCTTGGTCTCGCGGATGCGCCGGGCGGTCTCCTCGCTGATGGAGTACCACTCGCTGTGCATCTTATGGTCGGAGATCTCGTCCTCCTGCACAGGTCGGAAGGTGCCCAGACCAACGTGCAGGGTGACCTCGGCAATGCCGACCCCCATGGCGCGGATGGTGTCCATCAGCTCCGGGGTAAAGTGCAGCCCGGCGGTGGGAGCAGCTGCGCTGCCCAGCTCCTTGGCATAGACGGTCTGGTACTGGCTCTGATCCTCCAGCTGCTTTGTGATGTAGGGCGGCAGCGGCATCTTGCCAAATTCATCCAGCTTTTCATAAAGCGTTTCGGTATCATAATAGAATGTAACGTACTTGTTGCCGTCCTCCATGGTCTCGTCCACCACAGCGGTCAGGCTGCCGTCGCCAAAGCTTACCTTTGTGCCGGGCTGCATCCGCTTGCCGGGCTTTGCCAGGCACTCCCACTGGTCGCCCTTCACCTGCCGCAGCAGCAGCAACTCGCATACGGCACCGGTAGGTTGCTTGACGCCCACGATGCGGGCGGGCAGAACCTTGGAATTATTCACCACCAAAAGATCCCCCGGCTCCAGAAATTCCGGCAGGTCGCGGAACACCTTGTGCTGGATGCTGTCGTCCTTTTGGCTCAGAACCATCAGCCGTGCCGCATCCCGCGGGGACGCAGGTTCCTGTGCAATGAGCTCTTTGGGTAAATCATACCAAAAATCTTTTTTTAACATACTGTGCATTTGCCTTTCCGATGATTGACACGGACAACGTATCAATGATATTATAGAATCTGTATAAACAGTATCTATTATATTGCATCGCTGTCCGGTTTGCAAGCCGTGTTGTGCACAATGATAAGATTTGCTGTTTGTTTTTTTGAAAGGAAAGGTGCTGGAAATGGATAGACAGTATAAAGTGGGTATCGTAGGCGCAACTGGCATGGTGGGTCAGCGTTTTGTGACTCTGCTGGAGAATCATCCCTGGTTCAAACTGACCGTGCTGGCTGCATCCGGCCGCAGTGCGGGCAAAAGCTATGAGGATGCAGTGGGCTCCCGCTGGGCCATGACTACTCCCATGCCGGAGAGCGTGAAGAAGATGACCGTTCTGGACGCTTCCAAGGTAGAGGAAGTTGCTTCGCAGGTGGATTTTGTTTTCTGCGCTGTCAATATGCCCAAGGACGAGATCAAAGCACTGGAGGAAGCATACGCCAAGGCAGAGTGCCCGGTGGTCTCCAATAACAGTGCCCATCGTTTCACCCCGGACGTTCCCATGGTGGTACCTGAGATCAATGCCGACCATATCGAGATCATCCCTGCCCAGCGCAAGCGTCTGGGCACCAAGCGCGGTTTCATCGCCGTCAAGTCCAATTGCAGCCTGCAGAGCTATGTGCCTGCCCTGCATCCCCTGATGAAGGACTTTGGCGTGAGCAAGGCGCTGGTGTGCACCTATCAGGCCATTTCCGGTGCTGGTAAGACCTTTGACCGGATGCCTGAGATCGTGGACAACGTGATCCCCTACATCGGCGGCGAGGAGGAAAAGAGCGAGCGCGAGCCGCTGAAGCTGTGGGGCCACATTGAGGGCGACCAGATCGTCAATGCCGAGAAGCCGGTCATCACTGCACAGTGCTTCCGTGTGCCTGTTTCGGACGGCCACACCGCAGCCGTGTTCGTAAGCTTTGACAAAAAGCCCACCAAGGAGCAGATGTTGGAAGCTTGGGCGAACTTCCGCGGCCCTGCACAGGAACTGAACCTGCCCAGCGCTCCCAAGCAGTTCCTGCACTACTTTACTGAGCCGGATCGTCCGCAGCCCAAGCTGGATCGCAACACCGAAAACGGTATGGCAGTGTGCATCGGCCGTCTGCGGGAGGACACCCTGTTTGATTACAAGTTTGCCTGCATGAGCCACAACACCCTGCGCGGTGCTGCCGGCGGTGCTGTGCTGCTGGCCGAGCTGCTGGCAGCAAAGGGCTATATGGACTAATGCCTGAATTTTTGCGCGATACACGCAGCAAAGGAGTTTTTTACTATGAAGAAGCCTGTCTTTACCGGTGCGGGTGTTGCTATCATCACCCCGATGTACGAGGACGGAAGCATCAACTTTGACGAGTTGGGCCGCATTATCGAGGATCAGATCGCCCGCCACACCGATGCCATCATCATCTGCGGCACCACCGGCGAGTGTTCTACCATGACCGACGAGGAGCAGCTGGCCGCCATCAAGTTCACCGTGGATACGGTCAATCACCGCGTACCGGTCATTGCCGGTGCCGGTTCGAACGATACCGACCACGGCTGCGCACTGGCAGCAAAGTCTGCCGCCTGCGGTGCCGATGCCCTGCTGATGGTCACCCCCTACTACAACAAGACCTCGCAGGCCGGTCTGGTGGCGCACTTTACCGCCATGGCTGAGGCCGGCGGCATCCCGGTCATCCTGTACAATGTACCCTCCCGCACGGGTCTGAACATTGCACCCGAGACTGCTCTGGAGCTGAGCAAGCACCCGCTCATCAACGGCATCAAGGAGGCCTCCGGCAACATCTCTCAGGTGGCCAGAGTTGCTGCACTGTGCGGTGATGCGCTGAACATCTACTCCGGTAACGACGATCAGGTGGTTCCCCTGCTGGCACTGGGCGGCAAGGGTGTCATCAGCGTGGTGTCCAATGTTGCGCCGGAACTGGTGCATAACTGCTGTCAGGCTTTCTTTGACAGAGATACCGCCAAGGCCTGCGCTTTGCAGCTGGAAATGCTGCCGCTGGAGGAGGCTCTGTTCTGCGAGGTGAACCCCATTCCGGTCAAGTATGCCATGAACGTGCTGGGCTGGAACGCAGGCGAATGCCGTCTGCCGCTGGTAGAGCCCAGCGATGCCCACAAGGCAAAGATCGAGCAGGCTCTGCAGGCTGCAGGTCTGATCAAGGAATAACAACAGCGTACAGAATGCCCGGGATCTTCAGCTTCCGGGCATTCTGCCATATTATAGAAATGAGGAAACAGCAATGACAGAGATCGTGATTCAGGGTATTGGCGGCCGCATGGGCCATGTGCTGTGCGATATGATCGCACAGCGGGAGGACTGCTGTGTGGTGGCCGGTATTGATATGAAGGACGGCGAGCAAAACGGCATTCCGGTCTACGACAGTCTGGAAAAGCTGAACGGCAAGGGCGATGTGATCATCGACTTCAGTTCCCCTGCCGCAGTGGAAAAGGCATTGCCCTACTGCCAGACCCACAAGCTGCCCATCGTGGTGTGCACCACCGGCCTTTCGGAGGAGCTGCAGCTGAAGGTAGTGCAACTGTCCCGCAGCGTTCCGGTGTTCAAGAGCGCCAATATGTCCATGGGCATCAATGTACTGGCAGAGCTGTGCAAGCGAGCCTCTGCTGTGCTGGGTATCAACTATGATATCGAGATCGTGGAGCAGCATCACCACAACAAGCTGGATGCCCCCAGCGGAACGGCACTGATGCTGGCCGACGCCATCAACGAGGGAAATAACGGCGCGTACCATTATGTGTACGACCGCTCCTCCGTGCGCCAGAAGCGTGACCCGAAGGAAATCGGCATCAGCTCTGTGCGCGGCGGCAGCATCGTGGGCGACCACGAGGTGCTGTTCTGCGGCCCGGACGAGGTGATCACCCTGCGGCATACCGCCTATTCCCGCAGCATCTTTGCCAACGGTGCAGTAAATGCTGCGGTCTATCTGGCAAAAAAAGAGCCGGGTCTGTACGATATGGGCGATCTGATCGCTGCACTTTGAAAAACGAGCTGCCCGGCATACGCCGGGAGAAGAGGTGAACGATGAAGCAGGAGCCTTTAAAGCGGCGGCGTCCGGCTGCCCGTAAGCGCGGCCAAAAACAAACGCTCCGGGCGGTGGTGCTGTCGGTTCTGGCTGTGAGCGTGATAGCATTGTGTCTGGGAATCTGGACAAGGCTGCCGGGAGAAGATGTACCGGTGGGCGGCGTCGAGCCGCCGGAGGAGGTGTTATCCCCTGTTTCATCCGTTGCGACCCCGGAGCCGGAGCCCGAACCGCAGCCTGTGGTGGAAACCATCCGTTTTTCCGCAACAGGAGATAACCTGATCCATTCTCCCATTTATAATCAGGCCGCCCGCCGGGCAGGCGAAGACGGAAAGTACAGCTTTGATTACTGCTATGAGCACATTGCTCCTTTCTATGCGGAACAGGATGTGAACTGGATCAATCAGGAGACCCTTTGCAGCGACACCCTTGCACCCTCCACCTACCCATGCTTTTCCACCCCCGGCGACTGTGCGCGGGCGCTGTACCGTGCCGGGGTGCGGGTGTTCAGCCTGTCCAATAACCACACCTATGATAAGGGCGCGTCCGGCATTGCGGCTACTCTGCAATTCTGGGAGTCCATGCCGGAGGATGTAGTCACCACCGGTCTGTGGTGCGGCGAAGAGGACTACGACCGCATCCCGCTGCAAACCGTCAACGGTGTGACCATCGCCTATCTCTCCTATACTGAACACACCAACGGTATCCGCCAGAATAAGAATATGACAGCCAATGTCATCTACACCAGCCAGACCGATGTGATCGAGCATCAGGTGCGCTTAGCGCGTCAGCAGGCGGACTTTGTGGTGGTGGGAGTGCATTGGGGCGTAGAGAACAGCCACGCCGTCGTGGACAGTCAGCGCACACTGGCGCAGAATCTGGCAGACTGGGGCGCAGATGTCATCGTGGGCACCCATCCGCATGTGCTGCAGGACGCCCAGTGGCTGACCGCGGCAGACGGACGGCGGAGT
>OHHC01000532.1_pt1 | contig 15154 bp, 15 predicted proteins | sample 1606381 | NCBI WGS metagenome assembly OHHC01 (sample SAMEA3879581, study PRJEB24766) | human gut metagenome | biome: human-associated habitat; feature: feces | place: USA | collected 1985/1987 | reverse complement strand
ACGATGCAGGCGGTAATAAGAATTATGCTGTTCATGGTAGAAAGAATTTAGACGATGTTATGGTAATTCTGTTCTTGATGTATGCGATTGATCTCGTCGCGGAACATTTCGAGATGGTGCCGCAGGATATTATCTACATAAGATGTCGCGGTCAGTCGCTCGCCTCCGATTTTTTTCAGGACTTCAAGGATTTTTCGTTTCGTAGGGGCACTGACATAGAGCGAGGCACGGTGGTCGTAATCCACCCGGGCAAGAAATGTTTTTTTGTAGTCGGGCAATGTTATCGAACGTCGCCGTCGTATGTCCGGTACGGGAGCACTCTCCGGCTTCACATCCTGTCCTTCGGATACGACCGTTTCGGAAGGCGGAGAATCGGGATTTGAAGAATCTTCAGGTGCGGCGACAACGGATGCAAGTTCAGTTGTCTGAAGTTGTTCCATCGAGGGCCATCCATCGCTATTTTCCGTTTGCACAGCAGGCATTGCACAATCGTCAGGTTGCTCCGAAAAGTGTCCGGCTTTATTATGACCTCGTCGCTTCACGAGGTGCAGCAGCCCTAAGATTGACAAAACAATAATGCCTGAGCCAAGAGCGAGCAGTGTAATGTCGAGTACACTGGACTCGGATAAAAAATTGTAAAGCATAATTAGAAATTTTTAAGTTGTTGTTAAACAAGTTTTTCAAAATTCCGCTTACGATCGAGCCGGTTTATATCGTCACGGAAAGTTTCGATGTGGTGCTGTAGAATATTATCCACATATGATGTCGCGGACAATCGTTCACCTCCGATTCTTTTAAGTATTTCCAGAAGTTTACGCTTCGTCGATGCATTGACATACAGTGTGGCTCGGATGCCGTATTCCACCGGAGTGAGAAACATCCGTTCATAATCAGACAAAGGTGGTGTCCTCCGACGGCGAGGCTCTTGTGCTGCGGGCACAGACGGGGTTTCATCCGGAATCTTTTCTGTGTCGATCTCCGGAACAGAGGGCGGTTCGGCGGGAATTGCGTCCGTAGCGGTTCCGGATGGGATCTGTTCCGGAATTACCCGTGTGACCTTTGTAGTGATGGGTAACTGCCCTGCGATCACCTGTTTTACAAGACTTTCGTCTACTTCGACTTTGGGTTTCTTGGCCATTGTTATCGGATTTTGAGGAGTGTAAGGATTTCTTTTGCGAGGATTTCGAGTTGCGCCTCACACGCAAAGGTTCGCGCCGGAGCCAGCAGCGTCGAGCGGCCGACTCCTGTATTGTCTGGAAGCAGCTCCTTGCTGAATTTCGAGCGGTAAGGAATGTGAGTTGTCATAAGCGACAGCCCGAGCTTGCGGATAACGGCCTCGTACTGGTCGTAAAGCGGCGTTCGTTCACGACGGTCTATCATCGTCCAAAAAAGATAGACGCTTCGTAAAGTAAGGGTTGGATCTTGGGCAAGGTTAGTGGTGAGGCTCCGGGCAAAGGAGAGCGTACTTTCCATGACGACCTTGTCGGCTTTCATGGGCACAAAGACAGCGTCCAGCGACGCGAGCAGCCGAATGACGCCTTCGGCATTGACCGTTCCCGGCAGGTCGTAGAGAATGATACGGGGATGGTAGCCGCTTTGCAGCAGTCGCTCGACTTCTTCGGGTGCTTCGGGCGGCATACATTTCAGCACAGGCCAGAGCTTGCGGCCCGTCGCTTTGAATTGACGTACCAGCAACAGTTTGTGGTAATCGTCATGCTCGATGAGCGATAGTTCCCGCTCACGTTGCGCATGAACGGACCATTGGGGATAGTCGCAGTCCACGACCAGCACGTCGTGTCCGACGATGTAATGTAGGTAACTGGCGAGCAGTACCGTGAAGGTCGATTTTCCGACGCCGCCTTTCTGATTGCAGATCGAAATGCTTGCTTGTTTCATTGCTTGTGTGTTTAAATGGTTGTTTTGGTAACTATTTGTCTGTCAAATTATTTATATATACTACCGACTAATTGGATGATTATTCGGTCTGCCGCCCTTTCATTCCTTTGTGCAGATACTCGGTCAAAGATTCGGGTATCCGTCTGAACCGATACTTGTTTTGTGATTCGCGCGGTTGCTCGAATAATCAATCCTGCCGCAATATACAACCGGGAAAACCGCTTCCGTTCCGATGTCCGCTCACGACCGCTCCAGTCCGCACCGGCGGTTTTTTCCCGCTCCGAAACGGTTGTAATATTGCATCGGGAAACGTCCCGTCCCCGGAAGCCGCAACGGAGGATTTACAAAACTTTTGGCAGAAACTCTCCGGCGCGGATTTTTCCCATCGCCAGATGGGAGCGAGGTGTACCTTTGTCCGACAAATTGGCATTTGTCCGACAAAGGTCCTCGCTCTGCGAGGCCGTGGCGTTCTCCCGAGTCGAACGCCTTTCTAACCTGAAACTATGAATACCAACCAAAAAAGAACACAGCAGCCCAAAACTCCGAGTTACAAGTATTCTTTCCGACTTAATGAGGAGCAGAATATCCGCTTCAACGAGCTGCTCTGCAAGGCCGGACTGGAGCATAACCGGAGCCGTTTTATCGTCAAAAGAATCTTTGGCGAGGAGTTCGTCGTCGTCACGCACGACCCCTCGAAGGTGCAGTTTATCGCCCGCCTGAATGACTTTTATTTCCAGCTCCAGCGTATAGGTGCGAATTATAATCAGGTTGTAAAAGCCATCAACACGCACTTTTCCAACGTCGCAATCCCGCATCAGATCGCCATGCTGGAGCAGCGCACGCGCGAGCTGAAAGCCCTGAGTCACGAGATTCTGAACCTTGCAAAACAAGCTAAGGAGTGGTTGCGAATATAAGGTCGGGCTCTTCGCCCGGCGGGGCTCTGTACTACAACAAGGCGAAGGTGGATAAGGATGAGGCCGAAGTGCTCTATTGGCAGAAGATGTTGGAGCCGTTCGACCGATACGGACGTCTGGATGTCAATGCCTGCATGGAGAGTTTCCGGCCATACCTCGAAGCTAACCGGAGAACCATCAATACGGTATTCCATGTATCGCTGAACCCATCGCCCGAAGATAAACTGACCGACGGGCAGCTCCGGGATATAGCACAGGAATACATGGAGCGTATGGGTTACGGCAACCAACCTTATATTGTCTTCAAGCATAAAGACATCGACCGACACCACCTTCATATCGTCTCGTTGCGCATCGATGAGAACGGGCGCAAACTGCCGCACGACCTCGAAGCCCGGAGATCGATGAAAATAACCCGGGACATGGAGCTGAAATATAATCTGCATTCAGCAATCGACAGTCCGGAAGTGCATGATAAGAAAAACCTGCAGAAAGTAGACTATCCCGCAGGCAATGTCAAGCAGCAGGTCTCGTCCGTCGTGCGCTCGTGCCTTCGCCATTACAAATGCGCATCGTATGGAGAGTTCCGTACTTTGCTCGAGATGTTCAACATCTCCGTCGAGGAGCGGACGGGAACTATCGACGGACGTGACTATGCCGGCATCGTCTACGGCGCCCTGACTGACGACGGGTACGGCGTCGGCACGCCGTTCAAGTCGAGCAAGCTCGGCAAGGATGTAGGTTATCAGGCCCTACAAAAATACTACGAGAAGTCGAAAGAAAAGCTCAAAGAGGACGGTGCGCTCGAAGGGCTGCGGCAAGCCGTCCGCAGCGCCATGAGCCCGTATAACACGCGGGAAGAGTTCCGACAGCAGCTCAAGGCAGACAATATAGACGCCGTCTTCCGAATCAATCCGGTGGGTCGGATTTACGGGGTTACGTTCATCGACCATAACGAAGGGATCGTCGCCAACGGTTCGGTCTTGGGCAAGGCTTTCTCGGCAAATGCTTTCAACGAGCTCTATCCGGTCCCCCAAGAAGAACCGCATATCGTACAGGAGCCGCGTCCGGAACAGCAGCACGACCGGCAGCCCAATCATGCCGCCAATCCCATCTCGGGCATCGTGGATACGGTCTTGGATTTAGCCGATACGGATGCCTACGAAGAGCGGCAGCGTATCGAGCGGCGGCGCCGGCAGCGGCAGCGGCGCCGGTAGCGCTTCCCTATACCTGAAAACACCCCGTGCATAGGGACGCTATCGGGTAAAGGCCGTGATAAGCCGGAAAGTTTTTCCCGACACTTGCCCGGATACGGCGAGCGGGATTTTCCGGCCTATCCTGTTGCAGCGTTCGGGCGCTGCTGCAGGCCGATGAAGCTTTTTTTTGCGGGCCGATATAGGAGTTTCCCGGATTTTTTATTTTCTTTGCGCTCTCATTTTTTGGAACTAAACATAATTTAACGGAACACAACGATGAAAAATGGAACTACCGAAACGCAAATTTCCCATTCCATCCTGTCGCTGCGCTACCTGCTCTTGACGCTGAGCATACTGACGATCGTCCGCTGCGGCAAAAGCGACGAAGGATCGCCTTCTCCGGCTCCCGAAGCCGACAAGTACGAAAGTTACTGGTATTATTCCTACGAGGCCGAACGTGTCCTTACGGCGGCCGACCTCTCCGTGGACGACTTCACGCCCTATACGCTGGGCAGTCTGGGCGACACGCTCTTCGTGGCCGGTAATGCGGACAACAGCCTGCTGCTCATCGACACCGAACGGGAAGAGGTACTGCGCACGTTGGATTCATGGGATTTCAACGGCGAACAGAAACATTTCGGCAGCCGGATCGAAGCCGTCGTCCCGACCGCCGACCGCCTCTACGTGGCCGAACGGGAATCGAAAATTCACTGCTTCACGCTCCCGACACTCGAATATGCCGGCTGTATCGGCAACGGCAATTGGAACAACGCCGTGTTTCAGGCGCGGGAAGCGGACGTCACGCCTGCGAACTACCAGCAGGTATCCCGCTACCGCCGCAGCGCGACGGTAGGAGCCGTGAACAACAATTTCGCGACGCATTGCATGCGCCCCGACGGTGCGGAACGGCTCCTGCTGACGGACTACAACCAGCGGAAAATCCACGTGCTGGATATTGCCGCAGCCGCACAGATGGAGAACGGCACCGCCCTCGATCTGCCGGAACAGGCCCTTTCGCCGGATTTCGCCCCCACGGGGCTGGCCGTAACGCCCGAACGCTATTACGTCACGGGCGGAAATCGCATCCATATCTACGACCGGGACAATGCCGTTTGGAGCAAAAGCCTGCAATCGATCGGAGGGTACGCCTTCGCACAACCCGTATGTATTCAGGCGCAGGCCGATTCGGTGCTCTGGGTCTCGGACATGGCGGCCTCGAAACGTGCACTGGTGAAGATGGTCGTACACAAGAACGAAATCCGCGAATACGAACGGGCGGGCGGGCACCTGCTGAAGGTCGCGGAGCCGACCACGCGCGGAACTTCGCGCGAGTTCTTCGTGGATATGCGGACGCATGAGATCGTCGAAGAGCCGCACATACGGTAACAATCGAGTGTAAACCTTGTAAAACAGCCAATTTATGTTCATTCGAAATAGCATCAAAAAGATCGGACTCTTCGCTGCGGCCTGCCTTTGCGTCGTGCTCGGAAGCTGCTCGGAAGAGAACCTCGATACGCCGCCCGGCGGTAATCCGGATGCGGCCGGACTTTCGGGGCTTATCCACATGGCCTCCCCGGAGGACTATACCTCGGAGAACCATATCATCATGTTGCAGGACGACGAACCGGAGAGCATTTTCCTCGATCCCGCACAACGTTCGTTCGACCCCCGCCGGCCGGTTCAGGTCTCCGTGACCGGAAACCGGGAATTGCAGCTACGGGCCTACTCGCCGCGGCGCATCCGGGATCTGAAGGTCTGGGCCTCGATAGAGGGGTACCCGGACGAATTCCTGCTGGCGCGGTTCGACATCGTGCCGCCGTTCCTGGAGTTCCGGACGGCCATACCCTTCGTCTCGGCGGACAAGGAGTATACGACCGCCGCGGGAAAGACGATCCTCATCCTGAAAAACCCGCATCTGGGCCCCGACGACCTTTCGCTGCGCATCGAGTGCGAGGACCCCTATTACAAGAAATTCGCCGCCATCAAGACGACGTGGAGCATCCGTTTCTCCAACTTCGAATACCCCAACCATCCCTACTGGCTCGCCATGAACCCCGCGCATTGCCGCGAGGCCGTGGCCATGTCGCTGAACATGGCCTACCTGTTCTCGACACAGGAGTATCAGGATTCGCTGCGGGTCAACGACCGCCGTTTCGTCGACAACGCACTCAATGCACTGAGTGCCGAGACGCTGCTCTCGCAATCCCTGACCCGCCCGAGCTTCGCGTGGGGAACGCTCCACATTCAGGGCGGACTGGGCGGCGGCGGTACGCTGGGGTTGCAGGATGTCTGCTTCCTGGGGCACTACGCCGACGACGTGAGCGACAACATGGCGCTCTTCCACGAATTCGGCCACGGCATGGGCTATGGCCACGGCAACAACACCGTCATCAGCGAGAGCGGCGGCAAATACAGTTGGCGGCAGATGTGCCAGTCGATCTATCTCCGGCAAAGCCTCGCCAAGGAACTCCCCGTCTACTCGCGGCGCTTCATGCACAGCCGCCGCAACCACTACGACCAGTGGAGCGACAACCGGCTGGCCTACTTCGGCGCTGCGGGACGCTACTACCGCGGCCGGCATGTCATCGAAGACCCCGAACTGGACGAACTGGACGGCGGGCTTGCCGGCGGAACGGATTTTCTGGCGACCGACAACGGAGGCGACACGGGCGAGGCGCTGCGTTTGCGGCTCGACTATGCGACGGCCGGGGTCGCACAACGCGACTATGCCCCGCGCGACGTCTATGTCTACGGCGACCGGCTCTATGTCGCCAACGACATACGGTCCGCGGATTACAGTCTCGACGTTTTCGACCTCTCGACCGGCAGCCCGAAGCTGCTGAAGCGCATCACCGCATGGAAAGACCCGCAGTCCGGGGCCGACGTGACGCTCGGCAAACCCACGGGAATCTACCGCTCCTACGATAAGATCTACCTGTCGGGAACCGGTGGCCGCGTCTATGTTTTCGACGCCGAAACGTATGAATGCCTGAACTTCCTGACGCCTGCGGGCGGAGCCTTCAGCGTGGCCGTCGGGGAAGGCGTCGTGTACAGCATACTGGACGCCGTGCGCGCCATGCCGGAGCATCTGGTAACATCCCAAAACATAGGCAATGTCCCCACGCTTGCGACGAGCGCCAAATGGAGCCGTTCGGAAGACAATACGCTTGCGCGCGACCACCGGGGAGAGGTATATGCCGTAGTGAACGGTCCCCGGAAAATCGTGCGTATGGACAGGAGCCTGCTGATGTCCGGACGGTTGGACGTCGCCCACGAGCTGGCCTTCGACCACGCACCTCAGGGAGTCTGCTTCGCCGACGACGGACGTATGTTCGTGAGCTTCGGGAACGCCTCATCGGTACGTTTCGCCCGTGTGGACCCCGAATCAGGCGAAGTACTCGAGGACCTGACGAAAATCGGCGATATCGAGTTCAAGAACCCCCAAAAATGCCTCATCCGGCGCAATACGCTCTTCGTCGTGGACCGTCTGCCCGATTTTTGCGTGTACGCCATCCCGTTGAAGGATTTGGAATAGGGTTCATCGACACGCAACAGATAGGAACGGACTGTCGGAAAGTTATCCGACAGTCCGTTCTGTTTTCTCAGAAGCAAAAGCCCGCTCCCCGGTCTTCAAGAACACGGTTATCCAACCCGAGAGTTACATTTTCCCGCCTGTTGCGACTGTTTTGCATCGTTGCTTTTTCCAAATTCATCAAAGGACTGATGGATAAATGGAATCGCCGATTGCCTGCAAAAACGAAATGCAACAGATGTCATAGAGTCAGTACATTGCGCTGATTTTCAATTCATGTATAACCAATTGGATGCGACATAATAATATTTAAGCATAGCGGGAAATAGCTTGTACAGAGTGTCGCTATAAAAAGATGCAACCTAATGTTGCATCTTTTTTGTTTCGGTATGTAAGACTATGAACATCTTATCGGGGTAGAATATTTATGCCCAATTAGGAGTAACCTTGATGATTAATTGAAAAAATAATTGAGATGATACGGCAGTGCGGTTGCCGCCGGACGGTCATTCTCCTGCACCTTTTCACATAAACACAAATCCGCAATAACGAAGAGCTATTGAGCACGGCATATCGCCGGAGAAAGTAATTGTAGGGATTGTTCAAATATCCGGGAAAATAGTTATTTTTACGTTCGGTGTTCTCGGCTTGTTGCTGGAACCGCAAATGATACCTATTAAAAGCTAACGTTATGTCCATACAACCGTTATTCGATCTCACGGGCAAGGTGGCCGTGGTCACCGGCGGCGGCAACGGCATCGGCCGCGCCTGCTGCGAAACGCTTGCCGAAGCGGGAGCCACCGTCGTGGTGAGCAACCGCACGCCCGAAACCGGCGAAGCCGTGGCGCAGGCCATCCGCGACAAAGGAGGCAAGGCCCTTGCCATCGCATGCGACGTACTCGACGACCGGGCGCTGGAACAACTCGTTTCCCGTACTGTCGAGGAGTTCGGGGCGATACACATTCTCGTAAACAACGCCGGCGGCGGCCGGGGCGGTCACGAAAATCCGTTCGAACTCAGCGCCGAGGAGTTCGAGGCGATTTTTCGTCTCAATGTCTTCAGCGCGTGGAAACTCTGCAAACTCGTGGTGCCCCACATGGCCCGGGCAGGTTACGGCAGCATCGTCAACATTACCTCGATGGCCAGCATCAACAAAAGCCCGAACATGAGCGCCTACGCCTCGTCGAAAGCGGCGCTCAACCACATGACAGCCAATCTGGCGTTCGACTTCGGGCCGATGAACGTGCGCATCAACTGTGTCGGTCCGGGCGCCACGCGCACGCGGGCCCTTTCGACGGTACTGACGCCCGAGATCGAGAGCCGCATGCTGGCCCACACGCCGATTCACCGGCTCGGCGAGCCCGCCGACATCGCGGGTGCCGTGCTCTACTTCGCCGCTCCGGTCTCCGAATGGGTCAGCGGCCAGGTGCTTTTCGTTAACGGCGGCGGCGTGCAGACGCTCGACTGACAGGTGGGTAAATTTGTTGAAGAGGGTATAACATCAGCAGCTATAAACAACAATGAAACAGCAACTTTACTGATTATTGACCACAAGAAGGGAACGTTCGAAGAAGTGTGTATAATTTTATTGGATTTCAATAGAAACTTACGCACCATAACGAAGGTACAAATTTTATTAAACACGGAGAATAAACAACAGATTACAAAGTACTATGAATATCGAAGAATTTTATGCGGAAACAGTGGCCAGTCTTCCGATAATACGGCAAAACAATGATTTCAGAAAGGACCTTGAGATGGCCCTGAATACCTATTCAGAACGAGTTACCCAAATAGACATTGCACATTTTGCCAGTGAGGAGGAAAGAGAAAATATAATCACAAGTATCAATGCCTTATCAGATACAATAAAGAAAGTTGTTAATCTGTATTATGATGGGCGACGGGCCAACGCGCTACAAGTTTTTCGAGATCAGATGGAGTGTCCCAACGGGCTTTTTGAAAATATCGGAATACATTCGATAGAAAAAATAACCCACTTTAAGGAGAAAGATGCACAAGGCAAGGTTACTATTCAGGAAAGGCCGACTGTATGGTTCCGGGCACGAGTATTCGAAGATAAGCAAAGTCATTCTTTCCGCGAAATGTTCCATATTCCATTGGATAAACGAGAGAGTGTTAAAACACAGCGGTACAGTGCACAGGGTTATCCATGTCTGTATCTGGGCAATACCGTATATTCTTGTTGGGAAGAAATGCACCGCAAACGTTTCGATGAATTGAGGTTTTCCGGATTTAAAGTGCGTCATACATTCGATGTATATGATTTGCGCATTCCGAAACGATCTGATTTTATTGAACCTAATTTTGAGAAGACACTATTGCGTATGCCGCTTATTATCTCAAGTATGGTTCAAGTAAAAAATCCAGAAGATCCATTCAAACCCGAATACATTATTCCTCAATTATTAATCGAAACAATTATTTGTAGAAATCGGGAAAAATGGAAAAATACAACTGGCCCTTGTGATATGCCATGGGGTATTATCTACACTTCAACACATATCAACCATGATTTTCCTTATGGGGTTGACCATTTGGAAAATATTGCCATCCCGGTAATTGCCAGCGATGATAAATGCAATTACTGTGAAGTGCTCGCATCTCTATTTGATATTTCCACACCACTATGTTTAGAATACGAATCATTAAAAGATAATAATGTATATTTAAGTTGGGGAATTACTGCTGAAATGTCTCAAGAGGAACAAATCAGGACTCAATATGGACAATCAAAAATGGGATTCTTAGAGGGGCGTATCAGGGGTGCTGGAGAATTCCAAACGCTCGACCATTTCGTTATTAACGTTCCATTATCAGGTGTAGTTATAGGGCAAGATGGAGCCTCACAACGTGTTGAAATCAGGGCAAGTGGTCCTTGGACCTTTGAGACAGAAGAACTGGTAGACGAAAACCCGGAAGGTCTGCGGGAACGCATTGAGGCAGAAAATCCGTAGAGTTTAGCGGCAACCTAGGAGGAATTGTTGGTAATGACAATAAAAGAGGCCGCAATGACGCGCATAGAACGGGAAAAAGAGACGATCCGGCAGATGATCGGATTGTACTGCCGGCACAAAGAAGGTAACAGGGAGTTGTGCGATGAATGCCGCAGTTTATTGGAGTATGCCTGCAAGCGTCTGGAGCATTGCCGTTACGGGAATCAGAAAAGCGCCTGCAAAGACTGTCCGACGCACTGTTATGCTCCGGCCCACCGGGAGAAGATCCGCGAAGTGATGCGCTATGCCGGACCGCGTATGCTGTTATATCATCCCGTTGCAACCCTTCGGCACATGTTCAGAGCCGCAGCCCGTTCGAAAAAAGACATTGTGGGTTGATAAAATTTACCAGAAATCTCTCTCCCGATCTATTGGTCGGGAGAGAGATACCCAACAAAAGAATCATACTCCCAAAGGCGTTACAATCGTTCCAGTACAACGATCTCCGCCCGGCATGCCGTTCGTGCAAACGGCTCCTGCATGGGTGTCCGGTAATGGATGATAAAATGTCGCATCGTCTCCTGTATGGCTTTGGGCCGCTGTTTGTCGATAAAACCATGCGGCAAGAGCAGGACGGCATAGTCTCCCGACCTTTGTACTTTAGTCAGCCAGTCGAAGAACGAGATGCATTCCGCCGTTTCGAAAGGAGGATTGGCGATGATATTCTCACAGCGAAAATCTATATCTTCGAACCGCATCCGCATTGCGCCTACGGTCGGATACAGCCGCTCGTAAATATCGACCAGCTCCCGATCAACATCAAAGCCGACGATTGCCGAGGGGTGTACCCCCTCGGCAATCATTGCGCGTGTCAGTTGTCCCGTGCCGCAGCAGGCATCGACAATCCGGCTGTCGTTGTCGAAATACCGCACAGCCAATGCAGCCATCTGCCGCGCCGTACGATCCGGCGTCAGGTATTGCGACAAGTATACGCCCCGACGCTTCTGACGCTCGCACATTGCCTCGTAAGACCAGTTGTCGCCCTCATAGCGGAACGGCAGTTCGCCGTGCTGCTGCAGGTAGTTGTAAATCTCTGCCAGCGTGTCGGGCCATCCTGTTTGCCGGTGTTTGTAATAGCTGTTCGTCAGCGCATAGCGCTTTGCAATTTTTTCAAAGGTTTTCATTGTATCTTCAATTTTATGGAAAAGTTATTATTCTGTCGATTTTCTTGGCCGGGTTGAATATTACACGGCTTTTAGGAATCGTCATTTCGTCTGACATTGTAGGTCGCGGCCCAGATTTCGACGGCCGACCACAGCATGTCGGCATTTACCTCGATCTTTTCGGCGATCTTCTCTATCAGGCCGCCGTCTTCTTCCGTTAGGTCGTAGCTGTGCTCGCGTATCTGTTCGACGGTCAGGGACTCGACCACATAGTAGCGGCCGTTCTCTTCGATCTGGGCGTTCAATTCATCGAGCAGCCTGCGCTGCTCGGGGGTGGCTTCGGGCAGGGTCATCTCCAGACGGCGGAGGGTATCCTGCATCTGCATACTTGTATAGTTCATGGTCAGGAATGTTTTGACAGGTACTCTTCGACGGATGTATAGCGGTCGGAAATGCTCGCGTTCTCGTTGAAACCGTTCAGGCAGTGCAGCAGGGCTTCTTCGAGGCCGGAATAGCGGCGCTCGAAGGTTTGAATGTTATCCAGACAATAAGCCTTTACCGCATACTTGAATGGGGCGCAGAGTCTTTCGTCCTCCCGCAGCAGCGTGGCGAACCAGTCGAAATGAAGCCGCAGGCGGAAGCTGTCGCTCTCGCGGGGCTTCATCAGGTGCTCCTCGTCGAGAAGCCGGTGGATGAGAGCTGGATCGAGCCACTGGTCGCACTCCCGGTACGCTTTGATACGGGCCGTGTAAGCGGCGGCATACTGCCCGATGTCCGTTTCCTTCAGGCCGTATTCTGCCGGATAAAAGTCCAGCACTTTTTTCGTCGTAACGGAGACGGTTCGGTTGTCCACTTCGATGTTGTAGGTCTTGTTTTCCTGCACCTCGTGGAACTCGAACCGTTGACACTCCACGACGGTAAATTCCCGCACAGGGTCGGGCATCGCAAGCGATTTGAGTTCTTCGAGGTCGCGGCATACGGCGACAATCCGGTGTTTCTCGACCGCGTTCTCCGGGCCTCCGATGCGGATACAGGCGCCCTCGCATCCGTCGTAATCGCCGTGTCGGACGATATCGCAGCGGGCGTAGTTGGGAGCGGTGTGATGCCGGGCCACATATTCCGCCCAAAGTCTATCCATGTCGGTTTTCACCTCGTCGGGATCGGTCAGCGCGACATTGCCGCACTGGCTGCATTCCCCGTCGAGAAAGGCTTCGTATCCGAAGTCGAGAAACTGTTTGGTATTGGGGTCGATAACGGCGGCACACTTTACATCGGTGCCGCCGCAGATACTGCATATGATTGACATAAGTTTTTGATTTGTGGATTTATTCGTACAATCTCTCATTTTGACGCTTTTTCAAGGTCATGCGGAGATACTGCATGAGTTCCCCGCAGGAGCACAGAGCATGTTGCCGCTGGCGGGCGTAACTCAGGTCTCCGTTCGAGAGGATCATGCCTTCGGCATTGAGATAGAGGTCGCCATAGACATAGTTCTCCTCCGTGAGGTAAATCTCATGGATGGGGTTCGGAAATCCCTCCGCGCAACGGCCTTCCCGGAAAAGGAAGACATGCTCAGTCTGTCCCCGAACTCCGAAGAAGGGGTACGGAGAGAGCGCCGCGAGGGTGGCGGCATGTTCCGCCGGATCGTGGAAACGGTCGTCGCTCATTTCGAGCATGTGGCCCGAGCCGGGCCCCTGCTCCTTCTCCTGCTGGTACTCGTACAGCGCGGCGCAGGCTTCGATGAATTCCTCCGAGCGGGACGCGGCAGAGCCGTTGGTTACGATATAGAAATCATTGACCGTAATGTCGTAGGCGCGTACCCGTTCGAGGAGATGGCGGATGGCCCGGACGTTGAGCGACGGCTCGCCGCCCGTGATGTTGAAGTGATGGATATGCCTGACGTGCCGCAGCAGGTTGGTTATATGCCGCAGGGGAATATCCACGGCCTCGGCATCTCCCCGCATGCAATGAGCGCAGCGCATGTTGCAGCGCCGGGTGATCTCGATACAGAGATTTTTGATATAGAGTTCCTTCATATTCGTCGGTTCGAAATTGTTGCATGACGTGTTTTTACAGGTTTTCGATCAATTCGCAAAACGCATCGAAGATCTCTCCGATGCGCAAACTGTCGGCAGGAACTTCACGAATGTCACCGCTGTCGTAATCCAGCGAGGCACACAGCGTCCCGTCTTTGACCGAGAACCCGTAAACGCAACAGGGATCGTGATCCTCGTCGCAAACCGGTACGGAATATCCTTCGACGGAGAACTCCTCATCATCGAAACGGGAAACGATATCCCGCATCAATTCCAGCCCCTGTTTTCCCAGCGTGCGATAATGTTCCTTCAGTTTGTCGAGTTGCTGCCTGTCTTCTTCCGATACAGGACAGGTAGTCTCCATGTGCTCCGGCGACAGTTCGGAGCTCTCCGTCTCCTCGGAACCGCCGGCTGCGTTGTCATGTGCCACACCGTCGTCAGCATTAAGGTCGAATTTCATCAGACGGGCGATACGGTCGTACTGCTCGTCGTAGTAGCGGTCGAATTCGTCCTGAAACTTTTCCTTATAATGTGTGCCGCCCTCCGGATCGTCGGGGTCGTCCGGCTCGACGAACGCCTCGAAAGGCTGTCCGTGTTCGTTCATCAGGCGAGCGGCGGCAAGATCGCAGGCGAGTTCTATAATAGACGAGTTGATATCGTCTTTGTGGTCCTTGTAATATCGATGCAGGTTTGTCATGTCATTTTTTTATTTAGTTATTTGATAATCTTAAAAATGGAGCCGTTCTTTCAGTCGAGAGAAAAACTCCGACAGCACGGATACATATCGGTAATGCCGATGTTCGGATCGTGTGTTTCCGGTCTTGTGAGAATTTGTAGCGTATCATAATTTCTATTATTAGTATTTATCCACCCGCAAGCCTTTCTTCGTCATCGAGAGCGAATAACCTTCCTGCTGGAGCAGTTTCAGCACCGTAGCATTACTCTCGTGAATGAGAATCGGATGCGTGTTTGAGTAGTTATCCTTTACCGGCGTATTGAACGATACGGTAATCCGGTTGTTCGAGGTGATGATTTCCAGCGCACGGCGGAAATCTTCGGGTTTCATTTTCATACGAGTAAGAATTTTGTGTTTGTGAAATATCGGGCGTAGTTCACATGGATAGACTTCGGCTTCGGAAGCCGAAGAATAGATACGGATGATATCATCTTCCGAGGGTTCCGCCTTATTGTCATTACCAGATCCGACCGTGTAGCAGCCCGACGTTTTGCCTGCGGGATCACACCAGAAGACCCGCTGCCCGGGATGAAAGATCCGTACTTTCGGGAGTGTTTCTCCGTCAATAGATTCCCTGAGAGCACTGACTTCACGGATCGTCAAGGTAGGATGTTTGCCGAAATTCCAGTCGATTTCGGTATCTTCGCCAAGTGTCGTCTGAATGTCATTCAGCACGTTTCCGCACTGTTCTAAAACAAGACGCGCGGCCTCCGTTCCGGAAGCC
>OHHC01000515.1_pt1 | contig 15585 bp, 8 predicted proteins | sample 1606381 | NCBI WGS metagenome assembly OHHC01 (sample SAMEA3879581, study PRJEB24766) | human gut metagenome | biome: human-associated habitat; feature: feces | place: USA | collected 1985/1987 | reverse complement strand
TAATAGTAAAAACTTTTTCTTCATATCATATTATACCTCTTCTACATTATAACAAAAAAAAAACTAAAATGAAATAGTTTTTTTATTATTTAGTAAAAATTTGCTTATATTTCTTGAATTACAGTAATAATCATTGGCTTATTACCAGTCTGATTAATTAAATATTTACTAAGCTCATCTCTAATAGTATTTTTAATTTTATTATATTCAACATACTTCATTCCCTTAGTATTATCCACTACTATTTTTTCAGAAATCTTTTTAATTTCATTAATTAATTCATAAGAATCTTTAACATAAACAAATCCTCTTGTTAAAATCTCAGGGCCAGCCATAATTTCTTTAGTTTGTTTATTCAAAGTAACAGAAATAATCATAATACCATTATCACTAAGCATCTCACGATCTTTTAAAACAACTTCCCCAATATCATCACCAGCAGTACCATCTATTAAAACAGAACCACTATGAACCCTCTCAAAAGTATCTAACATTACACCATTTTTAAAAGTAACAACATCACCATTTTCTTTAAGAATAATATTACTTTTAGGTATACCAACCATTTCTGCTAATTCAGCATTCATAACCTGATTTTTATATTCACCTCTTATCGGAAAATAATATTTAGGATTCATCAAATTAATCATAGTCATTAAGTCTTCTTTAGAAGCATGATGTGATAAATATTTTTTAGAAGATAAACTAACAACATTAGCTCCAGACTTAGCAATATCATCAAGTAAACTATAAAAAGTCTTCTCCCTATTATCATAAATAGGAGTAGCTAAAAACACAGTATCATCTTCATTTAACTTAATAAATTTATCATAGCCATTAACGATTCTCATAATATTGTAATATGGTTTATCTTTCTCATTAGCATTTAATATTACAACATTCTTATCATTTATATTAGATAAATCACCAATAATATCTTTAGATATATATAGATAATGATTTTCAATAGCAAAATCAATTATCTTTTTAAGTCTTTTACCCATAATTACAATTTTTCTATTGGTCTTCTCTACTTCAGTAAATAATTCCTGAATACGATATAAATGAGAATCTAATACATTAAAAATAATTCTACCATCACTATTATTTAAAGTCTCTCTAATTAAAGGTGCTATTCTATGTCTAGGAGAAGTAAATCCTTCTACACCGGCATAGAAAGATTCAGTAAGAAGACATAATACATTCTGCTTACCAATATAAGCCAACTTACCAATATCTGTCTTATAAGCCCCTTTCATAAGTGAATCAATAACATAATCAGAAGCATAAAAAATAACTCCATCTTTAGTATATATAGCATAACCAAAATTATCAGGTGTAGAATGAGATAAATTTACAGGAAAAATCTTAACATTACCAATCTCTATTGGTACATAAGCCTTTATCTCTTTCATATTCTTATACTTAATATTAGAATTATCAAATTCATCTTTAACAATCTCTAAAGTATATTTAGACCCATATATACAAGGATTACCTAAATCATCAACAATATCAGTTAAAGCCCCTATATTTTCATCATGACCATGTGTTAAAAATATTCCCTTAATTCTTTTTTTATTTTCTTTTAAATAAGTAACATTAGGTATAATATAATCAATACCAAGTGTTAATTCATCAGCATATTTAAGCCCTGCTTCAAAAACAAATATATTCTTATCAACTTCAATAACAAACATATTTTTACCATTTTCATCTAGTCCACCTAGTGAAAACATTCTAATTTTACTCAAAATAATTCTCCTTTCTTTAAAGTAAAAGACTTAAATAATTATAGCAGAAAATTATCATTTTGTAAAGTAACCCCCACTTCATAGAAAAAAGAGACCAAAGTCTCTATAAATTTCTAATAATTTCTTTAACATTTTCAAGTAATTTAGAAGTAATACTACCATCAGTACCTCCACCTTGAGCAAAAGACTTATTACCTCCACCATTACCAGAAGATCTAACAGCCAAATCCTTAACAATATCACCACAATTAACCCTATTAGAATTAGATTTAGCAATATAATTAACCGAATTATCATCATTAATATTAGCAAGTAATATAAAATTATTATCAAGCTGATTACTAAGAGCACTAACAATCTGTCTCAAAGTATTAATATCATAACCATTAGTAATACTAATAATATTAGTAATACCATTAATATCTTCTTTAATATCTAAGAAACTAGATAAATCACTAACAGACTTCTCACTCTTCTTAGTATTAAATTCTTTCTCTAACTTCTTAAGTTCTTCTCTTAACATAGCAAGTTCATTCTTATTATAAACAATATCTTTATAACTTTCAGGATCACTATTATCAATATTAAAATTAAATTCAAGATCAATATCATTTTCCTTAGCCTCATTAATAATTCTCTTAGCCTTATCAAGTAATCTAATCATCTCTTCATTATATTTAGATATCTCTTCCTTAAGAATAGGAACAATATTATTATCAGTAGCCGCTGTTACTCTATAAGTATCAGTACCCTTATTCTCAACTGAAGCAATAGCAAACCTGCCAATATTCTTAGTATTATCAATATGCGTACCAGCACATAACTCAATAGAATCACCAATAGTAACTACCCTAACAATATCTCCATATTTATCAGAGAATAAAGCCATAGCACCTTTCTTAATAGCCTCTTTAATAGGTAAATACTCAATAGTAACATCATACCCAGCATTAATTCTCTTATTAACAAGTTCCTCTACTTTAACAATAAGTTCATCAGATAACTTACCTTGATAATTAAAATCAAATCTAAGCATATTTTCATCAACTTTACTACCAGCCTGATGAACACTATTACCAAGTAATTCTTGTAAAGATCTTTGAAGCAAATGTACAGAAGAATGATTCTTCATAATAGCAAGTCTCTTTTCTTTAAGAACATGAGTAAGAATCTTATCTCCCTTATTTACAGTACCATCAAGTACCTTAACATATAATAAATGTTGTCCATTAGGAGCCTTAATAACATCCATAACCTCTAACTTACAATTATCATTTTTTAAATATCCCGAATCAGATACCTGACCACCACTCTCAGCATAGAAAGGATTTTCCTTAAGAAATATATAGCAGTCCTCACTAGAAGAATCCACAAATACATTATCCTTCATAATATCCATAACTTCAGTTTCTAATCCCAATTTTTCATAACCAACAAATTTACTTTCTTTCTTATAATTAATAAGTAAATCATTCTGTAAATTCATACTAGCTTCAACTTTTCTACTATTTCTAGCAAGTTCCTTTTGTGCACTCATATAAGCATTAAAACTATCAGTATCAACCTTAAATCCTCTTTCCTCAGCAGCTTCAATAGTAAGTTCAATAGGATAACCATAAGTATCATATAATTTAAAAGCATCTTCTCCGCTAATAACCTTAGTACCACTATCAAATAATTCCTCTAATCTTTTTTCACCAGCTAATAAAGTCTTTTGAAATAATCTTTCTTCTTTAGCAATAAGTTCTTTAACTTTACTCTTAGTACCAACTAAATCAGGATAAGTATCTTTATAATTTTCTACTACTACATCAACCATATCACTTAAAAACTCTCTATTAATATTAAGTTTCTTTCCCATTCTAGAAGCTCTTCTAAGAAGTCTTCTAAGAACATATCCTCTACCTACATTTTCAAATACAGCTCCATCAGATAAGGCAAAAGTAAGTGTTCTAATATGATCTGCTATTACCTTAAATTCCATTTGACCCATATATGGAATAGAACAAATTTCCTCTATTTTCTTCATAATAGGCATAAATAAATCAGTCTCATAATTAGTCTCAGTACCTTGCATAATACAAGCCATTCTCTCAACACCCATACCAGTATCAATATTCTTACTAGGAAGTTCAGGATATTCTTCTCTCTTCAAACCTTCAGTAGCATTAAACTGACTAAGAACATTATTCCATATCTCAATATAACGATCATTCTCTATTTCTTCTTGTAATAACTTAATACCATTGCCTTCTTTATCATACTTTTCACCACGATCATAAAAAATCTCCGTATCAGGTCCAGAAGGCCCTGGTCCTATCTCCCAAAAATTACCATCTAATTTAACTAAATGAGAAGGTTTAACACCTAAACTAATCCACTTATTATAAGAATCAACATCATCAGTATAAACCGTAATATATAGTTTATCTTTATCCATATCAAAATATTTAGGACTAGTAAGTAGTTCCCACGCCCAAGTAAGAGCCTCATCTCTAAAATAATCACCAATACTAAAATTACCTAACATCTGAAAAAAAGTATGATGTCTAGCAGTCTTACCTACTTCTTCTATATCCCCAGTTCTAATACATTTTTGACAACTAGTAAGTCTCCTATTACTAGGTACTACAGTTCCATCAAAATATTTCTTAAGTGGTGTAACACCAGCATTAATCCAAAGCACTGTTGGATCATTCATTGGTATTAAAGGAGCAGAATCAACTTCTGTATGTCCCCTCTCACAAAAGAAATCCAAATACATTCTAATAATTTCTCTTCCTGTTAACTTCTTCATATTATCTCGTCTCCTTATATATATCGTATATATCTTTTTCTAATTTATCTAAAGTATCATTAGTAACAATGTAATCAACATCATTATAATTATCCATAGCTATCTCTGTAACATGTGCCTGTTCTTTACTATCTAAACTAGTTTCAAAATTAATTCTCTCTACCTTAATAACAACCACATTATCAAACTTCTCTCTAACACTATCTATCTCTCTAGGAAGTCTAATATCCGGTACAATAATAGCATCATAAAAATAAGAATAAATCTCAATATCATCAAGTTGTCTTTCAATAAACATCTCAGCCTTATTAAGTTTATTTCTAATAACATCAGTTCCAAGCTCTTGAAGTAACTTTCTAGGTTTAGATTCCTCACTACCATCCCAATCAGTCATTTCCATTGCATAAAACTTAATATACTTACCCGCTCGTGAATAAATAACCTTTTTACCATCTTCTTCATAGAACTTCTTAAGAAATCCCGCTATCGTATCTTTACCATGTCTAGCCCTACCACAAATTAAATAAATTTTAGGTTTTTTATTTTCAATATTCATACTATTCCTCCTCAAGATATTTCCCTTTAATTATACCAAATAATAAGGTATAAGTAAATTATTTTTTTCATATTATTTTACTAAAAGTTTACATCTAGTAAATTTATTAAAAAAACTTAATATTTTTCTTGATAAAATTCCCTATAAAATGATATAATCTAATTAGAGGTGGAAGATATGAATAAAAAGAATAAAAACGGAAGATTAATTGTAATTATGGGAGCTATTGCTATTATCATAGTAACAGTATGTGCTTTTAACAAAAATACCCTTAGATATAAATATTATGAATATTCAATTGAAAAAAAATACTCTTCTTCCACTACTAACGAGTATTATATTGATGATAACTTTAACTATGTAGATAATTATACCGGTATGGGCATAAATAATCATAAAGAATTAATTAATTTTATATACTACACCTTAAATAGCGGTATTCATCATACCGAAAGATATATCACTAAAAATTATACAAACTATTTAAATGATATCAATATGTTAACAATAAATAAAGGTGAAGGTTTTAAAGAAACAATATCATTACTAAATAACTTCGTTCATCCATACAACAGTTCAAATAATATCAAATTAAATTATGGTGGTGAATATAAAATAGGAATAACCATAAACAAAGCCTATAGCAATGAAGAAATAACTAAAATAAACGAAGTAGTAGATAAAGTAATAAAAGAAAAAATAACCAATAATATGCCTACTAGAGAAAAAATAAAAGTAATTCATGACTATATTATAGATAACGCCGAATATGATAAATTAAAATATGAAAACAAAAATGATACCACCTACAAATCTAACACTGCATATGGAGTCCTAATTGAAGGATACGGTACATGTAATGGCTATGCCGATGCCATGGCTATCTTCTTAGATAAATTAAATGTCATAAATTATAAAATAAGTAATGAAGAACACATTTGGAACCTAGTATACCTAGATGGTAAATGGTATCACTTAGATTTAACTTGGGACGACCCAATAAGTGATATCAATGTAAATAGAGATACTTACTTCTTAATAACCACTAATACTTTAGAAAAAATAAACGATGGTACCCATAAATTTGATAAAAGTATTTATACAGAAGCAAAAGACTAACAATTTAGTCTTTTTTTCATTATAACAATAAACATAAAACTACCCACTACTGTACATATCATATCACCAATAGTATCATATAACCCAATATCCAAATATCCACCATATCTTTCCATAAAATCAATATCATTAACAATAACCTTATCAACATATATATCATGAGATAAATACATAGAATTAATATTCCTAATAACAGTATCCTTCTGCATATCTGTACCAATAACCCTATCCATCGAAAATTCAAATATCTCCCAAATACTCTCAGCCATCATAGCAAAAGAAAAAATAAATAATATTACAAAATAAATACTTCCATTAATATTAAAATATCTTATCAAATATAATCCAGCATAAGAAATAACAAAAGCAAAATAAGTATGCATAACAATATCAAACCACCATACATCAACATAAAAATGATATATTTCTCCCAATATCTCAGTACCAAGAATAAAAACATATATAAGTATCTTAATACCATTACCAAACCCTAACTTTTTACCAATAACATTAGTAATAACCATAAATATCAAAGATAATACACAAGCAAAAATAGTAGTTATATTCCACTTAATTAACCCACTAATCAAATAAAACATAACTACTATCAAATATAATAAATCAATTTTTTTCATATACTCACCTATCAAAGTATATGATTATTTTTCTTCCATATCAGTAATTTTTTTATAATTACTTAACTTTCCTCCTATTAAATTAAAACTATCCTTATAAATAACCTTATCTAATGAAACATCAATATTCATATAATCATTCTTAACATAAACATTTTCATTACCAAGTTCTATAGTTACATATTTATCATTACTATAATCATAGTACTCAACCATATTAAGATAAGAACAACTAACATAAGACATAGGACTAAGAGTAATTTCTTTATTACCAACAATCAAAGTAACCTCATCAAGGAAGAAGTATAAATCCTTACCATCATATAAAAACATATGATCAAAAGACTTATCTAATCTCTTAATTCTTAAATAATTCAAATCATAATTAGTATATACTTCAGACAAAGCATCAACAACATATGCTTTATCATTTAAAGGAAAGAATGCCATCATCTCCTTAGGAAATATAACATCTGCTCCCTCCTTCTTTTTAACATATACTGGAGTACTATCTAAATTAACAGAAAAATCTTTAGCCTCAAAATTAAGAATAACTTTCTTTCTATTCCTACCAACTTTAGCAGTATATTCCATCTTATTACCAGAAAAATATTGATAAACCTTAGTATTAGTAACAATAGCATACCTATTATTTTTATATTCCATAGCATAAAGAATAACCGCTATCAAAATAACAATCACTAAAAATGCTGGAATCAAAATACTATAATATTTTTTAATAAATTCTTTCATAACAATACCTCCTAGTATATAAATTTATCACTAGATCTAACACCACTAATAATTCTTCCACCAGCTTTAATATCAGATAAAATAAGTTCAACCATATCTCCACTACTAGCAGAAATAGAAACACTATCAGTAGTATTACCATTAATACTAACACTATTACTACTAACAACCTCATTATTAACCTTAACAGTAAGAGTACCAGATTCAATATTATAGCTATTATCAGTAGTAATCAAATAACTAATCTTACCAAAACTAACATTAGTAGTCTTAATATTAACCTTAGGTCTCTTAGTAGCAATCGTAATATCATCAAAAGTATCTATAACCTCATTACCATCCTCAATATAAGAATATTTAAACCTAATTCTATAAGTAGTATTAGGAAAAATATTAGTAAACTCATACCTAGTATCATTTTTATTTAAATAAATAGTATTAATCTTATTACTACCAGCTTCTTCTACTTCCATATAAACATTAGTATATTCATTATAAGGATCATATACAACATAATCAACTACAATCTTACTAACACTACTAGTAACAGAAATAACTGAAGTTCTCTTAGTAGCCTTCTTAATTTCTTCAATAACATCACCAGAATTATTATTCTTACCATCATCAGTACCCTTATTATCTCCTGTAGCATCATTACCACCATTAGTACCATTACCACCAATAGTATTATCAGTAATATTAGTAACCCCATCATTAGAAGAACTATTATCATTTTCTTCAGGAATCAAATCTTCTTTAGTATAAGTATTAGAAGAACCAATAATTTTCTTTAAATCAATCTTATTACTACCATAAGTAAGAATCTCATTAGCAATATCAAAAGTATAATTAGAAGTAACAATAGAAGTAGCTGCAAATGCCTTTAAATTAACCTTATGATTAACTAAAGTAGCATTACCAACTTTATCCAAGTCAATCATTAAAAACTCATTAGTAGATAAAAGACCATCAGAAGTTTTAATATCTTTATCAACAACCAAATACTTTCTATCCGCTAACTTATAAAACTTCGTAATAACCGAACTCTTAATAACAGTTTCACCATCAGTAACATCAATCAAATCACCAGAACCAATTTCATAATATTTTCCATATAAAATAATTTCTCCAGTCTTTTCATTATAACTAATAGCAGTATTACCAAGTTCATAATTATTATCTTTAAATTTAAGATAATACTCATTATTCCATTTTTTCTTAATAGTACTATCTTCAGTAACTTTAATAATAGACTTATCCTTATCAAAGACTAAAGCCCCATCATGAACAGTATATTCCTTTTTATCACTTGATAAAAACAATTTAATAACTAGAGAAAACATGATTATAATTATAATCGAAATTCCTATAATTATTCCAATGTTTCTCTTATTCTTAATATCATATTTTCTCATATTATTTTACGACCTTTCCTATTTATTTTCATTTTTAAACGAATAATCAAATGTAGTCTTATCTCCTAATTTAAGAACACTAATAGTACCATCATTATCCAAATAATAATAAGTAATATTAATAGTATTATTAACACCAAGTTCCTTACCATCAGGAATAGCAATATCAAGATAAGGATATCTATCACTATCTAATTTAAATGTAATCTCATCACTACTAGTATTAGTAGTCTTACCAATAACACCAGAGGCAATTCTTTCACCACCCTGAACAGTAATACTATATTCAATACCTTTTATCTTTTCATTTAAGTTAGCAGCTCCTACAAATGTAAGATGTACCTCTTTTTTAGAAACTGCAGTTGGAGTAACAGCTCCAAGAGAAAATCCTAAATCACTCTTAGTATATTGACTCTTTCTAACATATACTTTTGATAATTTTTCACTATCATTAAGTGATACATTATTGCGATAAACATCAGCATAAGCATATATAACATAATTAGTATCAGCCTTCAAATTATCAAAAGTAACTTCTACCACTAAGCCATCATTAACAGGATTAACAGTACATGATTTACCATTACCAAAAGTACAAGTATTATTTTTCATATCAACAGTAACTTGACAATCTTTTGGATTAGAACAAACATTTTTATAAGATGTATCTTGAAGTTCAATATAATATTTACCATCAGTAATAACTCTATTACTATCAATAACCGTAATCTTATACTTAATACTGTGTTTATAATCTTCAGAAATAATAGCCTCTTGTTTATTAACCGTAATAGATGGATTTCTAAGTTCAGCAACATCCATATATATTTTATCAGTAGAAACCTGTTTAATAACATCATTATATAATTCTAATTTTCTATGTAAATCAGTAGTAACAGCATAAACTTTTAAAGTATAATAATTAGCTCCAAATACAAAATCATTACCAGAAATATCTTTGTCATAAGAAGCAGATATAGCTCCACTTTTAGATACAGAGAAATCACCATTAACAATAGTACCATCATACTTTTTATTACCATCTATATCATATATTTCATATAAAATATCAAAATTAACATCAGTATAAAGATTATATTTCATATTTAATACTCTCTTACTATAAGTATCATCCCCAATACTAGAAGTATATTTAAGATTTAAACCTTTAAGAATCTTATCCTTATTTAAAGTACTAAAACTACTCTTAAATTCAACATATCCACTTCTACCATTATCAAATAAAGGTGTTTTAACCTTAGTACCATTTTTATTCATATCAGCAGATATCTTATAAACATAACTAGTATCAGGATCAAGTCCAGTAACAACTACCTTACCTAAATCATCATAATAAGTCTCTTCCGTTTTAACAAAAGTTTCATCTTCACATTCAGTTCCCTCTTCACAAGCATTTTTCTTATAAATATTAATATAAAATTTATACTTACCATCAGTTTTAACAAAATCACTCTTTAAAGTTTCCTCATCAACTGATAAATCAATATTAAATATACCACCATTAATTAATGAACTAACACTAGCACTAACTTTAGGAGTAAAACTAGTAAATTTAAAATTATTATTATCAGTATTAATATCAACCATATCAACAACTTTAAGATTAATACTACCTACATCCGTTCTAAATATACCATTTCTAATAAATGCAAATCCCGTTTCTAAAGTATTAATATCTCCAAAAGAAACAAACTTATTATTATCAATATCAATCATATTATTTACATTAAATTTCCAAGTAGCAGTACCAACATCACCTTTAATTAATTCACTTCCTAATATTCCCATAGGCTTAATAGAAGTATTAAATACAACATTACTACCATTACTCTGAACATAGATATATTTACCATTACTATCAGTACCATTATTTTGATATAAATAACCAACCTTATTAGCATCTTTATCAGATACCAAACCTAAGTTTTTAAAGTAATCACCTACTAAAGATTTTTGACTAAAACCAACATAACCAGTATCATAAAAAGCCTTTAAACTAACCTTAACATCATTACCTTTTAAATCAACACCAGTCTTATTTTTATCGCTCTTAGTAAGTTCAGCATAATCCACAATAAAGCATTTCTTATCACCACAATCTTTAATATCACTAGCTTTAAAATCAGAAATAACTTTTTCATATTTATCTTTACCAGAACTCAAAGTAAGTAAATAAGCTGATACCCTATCCAAGAAATCATTATCCTCTAAAACAATCTTTAATCTATTATCAAAATTACCATATTCTAAACTATAACTTAAATTAGCAGTCTTTCCATCATGATATCCATCAAAATAATACTTATCTAAAACAACTTTACTAGCATCACTACCCTTTAAATTTCTTCTACTATAACTAATAGAATATATATCAGAAGAATTCAAATTAGATAGAGTAACATCTTTAAAAGTATCTGCTACTTTTATTACACTAGAATAACTATTATCTTCAATATCATAATATAATAAGTATTTACCAGATTCCTCATCTTTTTCTAAAGCATTATCAATATCAGTAATTAAATATTTATAAGTAATAGAATTACTAGTACTATTATCAATATATAACTTAAATACTGGATCTTTCTTTATGGCATTAAATAGTCCACTAGTAGGCATACTAGAAGGAAAAGTACTATCAGCTTTACCATCATTATCAGTATCAAGATTAATAATAAAAGCAAACTTATAAGTATTACCTCTTCTAAGATCATTATCTTCTACTGAAGAATCAGTACCATAATCCAAGAAAAAATAAGCATCAACAGTATTATCATTATTAAAAGCAATATCTTTAGTAGTAATAACATTACCATCTTTATTATAAACATAGAATTTAACATTCTTAATAGGATTATCAACTAGTTTAAGTACACTACTAATCTTATCACTATCAAAATTAGCAGTTACTTTATATCCTCTTATAGTATCTTTATCAAGTCTACTATCATATGAAATACCAGCATAATCACCAGAATTAGTCATATTATTAGTAATTTCTTTAACAATAATTTCCGGATTACTAACCTCATCTTCAAGCAAAAGAATAGAAGGTGTATTAAATACATACATATTATTTAATATTGTAAACTCATTAGTCCCAGTTTCATCTAAAGCATCAGTAACTTCTATAGTATAATTCTTATATAATTTACCACCAGATATTTCTCTTAAAGCATCTAAGTTTTCAATACCAAACATATTAGAAGTTAAAGTAAATTCCTTATTATAATATAAATCTCTAATATTTTCAGTAGTAGTAAAACTACCAATAGGTTCAGGTAAAGAAACATTTTTAACATTACCTGCATATAAATTAAATGTAATAGAAGATACTTTATCAATAGAATTATCACTAGGCTCAGTACTTACCATTTCAGTATTAACAGAAATTGGCGTATCAAAACTATAATTATTATCTTTCCAATTTTGCATCATTAAAGCCTTAGTACCATCAGTCTTAGCAGTAAAACTACCAATATATTCACTACTTCTAAGTCCTTCACCATTTTGCATATCAATATCAGCATAAACTTCAAAAGTATATAAAGTATTCTCAGTAAGACCTTTAAGTAATAAATCATAAGTTAATGTATTATCATCATGATTAGTAAATGATACACCATTAATAGTCTTCTTAATATTATCAGGTCCATAATACTTAATAATAAAGTCATTTTCTTTATTAGCACATTTTCTCTCATTATTAGGTATTGTACATCCCTCATCTTTTATAGTAACAACACCACCAATTTGATTAAATGAAATAAGTTCATCATCTGGAGTAAACTCTAATGTAGGTTTACCAACAATTTGAAAATAATTACTATATCCTGTCTCAATTTGATTATTCTTATAATTATCATAATAGTCCACTACTACTTTGAAACGATAATCAACATTACTAACAAGCCCATTTTCACCAAGTTTTAATTTTTGTTCTTTTAATTCATTACTACTAAAACTATAAACAGGTTCAGCAGTAGAAATACTCTCCTCATTTATATCTTTAGCGTTATATATTTCATAAGTATACTTAGTAATACTCTTATCTTCATCAGTAGGTTTATCCATCAAAAGAGTAAACTCTTTACCATCATTACTAACCTTTACAGAAATATCACCAAGTACAGGTTTTTCTTTTAAAGTAGTATCACTAGTATTAATAGTATAAACATCAGAATAATTCAAATTATTAAATACTACAGAATCAACTTTAATATTATATGTAGTATTTTTTTTCAAATCATCAAAAGTAACAGTATTATCATCAGAATTAGATACTATAACAGGTTCACTACAAGATTTACCATCACTACCACAAATACTTACATTAGCAGACTTAACATTACTACTACCAAAATCAATTGAATAAGATAATGTATCAGTAGTAACATACTCTCTAACTAAACTTAAATCTAAAGTATCAGTTCTAAATATTTTTTGAAAATATTGAATACCAGTATTATTATTTTCTTCACTAACAGTCATAACATAATTAGTATCAGGACTCAAAGAACTAATAACAACATTTTGAATACCACTACTATTAGCAAGTATCTTAGTATAAACAGTTTTACCAGTAGTAGTATTAACAACATTAAATATTAAATTACCTTTAATAAAATCTCCTGTATCAATTACTTGAAAATTAGCTTCAAAAGAATTAATACCTGCTTTCGCACTAACTAAATCAACAGAAACCTCTTTCTTAATAACCGTTTTATTATCATCTGGATTTTCATTATCATCTACTTTGTTATCACCATTATTACCAGGAGTTGTATTTTCCTTACCATCAGTACCATTGCCATTTGGATTATTACTAGTATTATCTTTACCTTCAGTATCTCCTTTATTATCTTTTTTGTCATCTTTAACTTTACCATCACTAGGAGTAATATTAATATTTTCACTACCATCAATTGTCATCTCATTAAGTGATAATTTACTATTATCATCTAAATAAACATTTTTATCTCCAAGATCAATTTTAATATTATTTCCCACATAAATAGTAGTACCATCACTAACAGTCTGATAACTGCCCTCTTGATTTTCTATTTTAACAACTCCATCTTCTACAAATAATATTTCAAAATAATCACCACTTACTGTTTCATTACTACCAGCAAGTTTAATTTTAATATCTTTTCCAACAACAATATATTTATTATCAGTAATTTTACCAAGAAAATTACCAAATACTAAAGTTTTATCAGCAGTTTCAATATAATAACCACCATTATTATACTTAATAATAGAAGCATCAGTAATATTATAATATGGTACTAAAGAAGTACTAATATTATCTAAATCCAATATAACACCATTTTTCATAAAAGATAAAGAATTATCTAAATAATGAATAAAATTATTCTTATCAACATTAACTTCTTTATTATCTACATTCTTAAAAACATATTCTTCAAAAACATTTTCTTTATATACAGTATTGTCTTTAAAATAAAGTTTGTCACTCTTACTAGCAGTACTATTAATAATATATCCAGCACTATAAAATTCTTTACTAGATTTTCTAGTAAGAAATATAACTCCAATCGTCAAAATAATTAAAGCAACAATACTAATAACTAAAATGATCCAAAAACTTTTTCCACCAATTTTTTTCATTTTTATCACCGATACCTATTCTTATTAAATTATAACAAAATACACTATAAAAGTCAATTAGTACAAAATAGAAAAAAATAAACTTTTTTTAATTTAGAGGTTTACAAATAAAAAAAAATATAATATAATATTAAATGTATTTGACAGATGTCTCCTTAGCTCAGTTGGTAGAGCAACTGACTCTTAATCAGTGGGTCTAGGGTTCGAATCCCTAAGGGGACACCATTTTTATATTTTTTAGAAAAAAAGGCTTGTCAATTCATTATATATATGATATAATGAATGAGCAAACAAAAAATGGGCTTGTAGCTCAGGTGGTTAGAGCGCACGCCTGATAAGCGTGAGGTCGATGGTTCAAGTCCATTCAGGCCCACCATTTTTTGGCCAGTTGGTGAAGTGGCTTAACACACTGCCCTTTCACGGCAGCATTCATGGATTCGAATTCCATACTGGTCACCATTGTAAATATTAAAACTCTTGAATAATCAAGAGTTTTTATTTTTCATCAAAGACATTAGAAATAACTATTCCACATATCATAAATATAATTCCAATAATCAAATCACTAATATATACCTTAGTTTTAAATATCTGTATAATAAGAAGAACTACACTAGAAATAAACATTCCAAGTATAAAAGCATACATCTTATTATTATGTTTTCTAAATAAATAATCAACAACTTTAACAAGTAAAATAACTGTAACTATAACACCAATAACAAAAGGTATAATAATTCTAATATTAGTAATATTACCAATAGAATAAACAATAATATCATAAGTACCAAACAACATAAGTAAAGCAGTTCCACTTATTCCCGGTATAATACTACCAATAGCTTCAAATATGCCAGAAACAAAAAACATAATAAAATCAAAAAAATTATTTTTAATAACA
>OHHC01000513.1_pt1 | contig 15700 bp, 17 predicted proteins | sample 1606381 | NCBI WGS metagenome assembly OHHC01 (sample SAMEA3879581, study PRJEB24766) | human gut metagenome | biome: human-associated habitat; feature: feces | place: USA | collected 1985/1987 | reverse complement strand
TCGTTGGCGTTGTAGTCATAGGCGCAGCGCACCGTGATCTCTTGGACCCACTTGTCGCGCTTGCCCGGCACGATGACACCCGACGACGTCACAAAAAAGCCGGCAGCATTTCTTTGCTGCCGGCGAATCTTGATAAGGATTTGATTGTGAACTTCACCACAGCGCCATTTCATGCGCAAAAATGGCTACTGTAAAGGCCGCTGCCGCTATCCATGATAAAACACACTGCATAACACTAAGCAAGTGCTTAGAATCAGTAATCAGCAATATAAAATACCAGATAACAACGATCTCACCAAACCATGAATAATCAAGGCAAATGCTCATGATTATAAACTCACCCAAGATTACGACCCACGCCGCCATCTGCACTGCCAACAGCACGCGTTGACTGCGCCGCCGGAAAGCATACTTCACTTCCGCTATGGTTTGCTTAATGTCACTCGTGATCCAGTGCAGACATTTCTGAATTATATGCTTCATCTTGTTCATCTGCCAAAAAAATTTTTGAGATTTGAAAAACAAAAGCTGCCAAAAGTTCTCCTCAATGAGGTTCTAATCGCTTTGAGTGAGCTTGTAATCTTACCTCTATACATGGCAATTCTCTTTGGTGATACAGCTGTTTTTACTACATTACGCGAATAGTTTATAACTCCGACCACTTTCTTCGCATTTGCACCACTGCCGCCAATAATTCCCGAAATAAACCCAGTTGCAGTTGCTTCCAACCACTCAGCTCCATTAACCTTTTCATTCTTTATACTGCGATCAGCAAGATATGTAACGCTTGAGAACATGGTATTAGCAGCTACTGCGCCAACAGCGCCTATTCCAGACGCGGCCAGTGCTCCGCTCGCCGCCGCTGCAATATAATCAGCGTATGTTGACCCAACAGGCTGTGCCCTGCGCGAAGACCGCTGGCCACATCACAAACGTATTGAAATGCTACGCCTATAATTGCGCCTACAATAATATGAGCAACTTCTCCGTCCTCATCCGTTCGCATGACCGGATTATTCTCGCAATACGCGAACATATTGGCGCTGAGGAAGCCGTTGGCGTCGGTGGTGGCGAAGGTGTCGGCGTTGATGAACCGGCAGTTGGCAAAGTCGTAGTACCGGCTCTGGAGGTAGTAAAGGCGCGTCTCGCGGTCGTAGTAATAGCCACGGTAGCGAAGCGGGTTGATGTGCCCGATGAAGCTGGCCTTCGTAATCTTCGCGCCTTTGTCATCGTGCACGGAATAGTTGCCCCACGCGCCGTAGTTGTAGGAGGCAACGAGCGAACCGGCGGAATTCAGAAGGGCAATGACATCGCCCTGCGCGTTGAGGACGTAGTAGTAGAGCTCCGTTGTCTGGCCGTGCTTGTAGATCATGGCGAACGGCTGGTTTCCGTCGTCATAGATAAACTCGAGAGACTTGCTGCCCCAAGTCTGCTGCATGACCTTGCCGGAGAGCGTGGTGTAGTTGTACGTCGTGCCGTTGACTGTCTTGGAAATGCGCTTGCCATCGGCATTGTAGCCGTAGGTGATGCTGCTGCCGCTCTTGCTCATAGACGCCAGCTGGCGGCCGTGCTGCCAGGCGTAGGTCCATGTGCCGTCGGACAGGGGATTGCCTATGGCGTCGTAGGTGATGGACTTCCCATTGAACGCCGTCAGCAGGTCCGGCCAATTGGCGTCGCCGTAAGTATAGTTCACCGTTGCGGACAGGTAATAACCATAATCATCCGGGGCTGCCGCAACTATGACTTCTATTGGAGGTTCAACCGGCGGATCGACCGGTATGACAATATCGCCGCCACCGCCACCCGAACTCTGCTTGGGCTTGTAGATTACTTGCTGAAGAAGATTGCCTCCATCGTCATAGGTATAAACGCAGTGCTGCTTGGCCACGGGGTCGTATACATCCACAAGTCTGCCAAATGCATCATAGGCATAGGTGACCGTCTTGCTTCCATCGCTTATGGAGGTAATATTCCCCTTGTTGTCATAGGTGTACGTGTACGCAGCCTTGCCGTTGTTCCAGGTTTTCACCTGGGTAGAGGTGGCCGACGAGCTGGGGTCCACATAGGTGACGGCGGTGCTGACCACGGAGGTGCTGCCGTTTTTGGAGGTCAGGCCCGTCATGCGGCTGAAGCTGTCGTAGGTGTAGTTGGCGGAGATGGCGCCCTCCGTCGCCTTGGTCAGCCGGTTATCCTTGTCATAGGCGTAGGTGCTGGCATAGGTGCTCCCGTTCAGCGTCTGGGTCTGGGAGGACAAATTGTTCTCGTCGTCGTAGCCCCACTGGACGATGTTGCTGTAGCCGTCGCCGGACTCCTCATACCGCATGAGCCGGTCCAGGAAATCGTAGCTGTAGCGGTTGACCCGGCCGGAAATGCCGTCGGTCAGCTGGCCCAGGTTGCTGTTGGCATCGTAGGTGTAGGACACGGTGCTGCCGGTGTCGCCGTAGGTCACTGCGGTGGTGCGGCCAAAGCTGTCGTAGCTGTAGGACACGGCATCGCCGTTGCCGTAGACGGACCGGCTCAGCCGCCGGTTCTGATCGTTGGTATAGCTGTGGGAGATCAGGGTGCGGCTTCCGGCCTTCACCGCCGTGGTCAGGTCGAACACCCCGTAGGTGAAGCTGTAATCCGTGCCGGAGGCGGTGGAAATGGCGGACAGCAGATCCTTGCTGTAGGTATAGTCCACCGCGGCAGTGCTCTGCTGGACCTTGATGGTGCGGTACAGCTGGTCGTGGGTGTAGTTGGTGCGGGTGCTGGCCGTCTCGCCGGGAGCCTGGGTCCAGTTCAGAACGCCTGTCTGGGTGTCGTAGCCATAGGTGGTGGTCTGGCCCAGTGCGTCCGTGACGCTGGAGACCTGGTCCCCGTTAGCCGTATATACCGCGCTGGCGGAAATGGTCTGGCTGCCGCTGCCCAGCTTTACGGTCTTGATGTTGCCATAGGTATCATAGGTGAACCGGGAGGTAACGCCCTCCGGGCTTACCGCTTTGGTCACGTTGTGGTAACTATCATAAGTATACGACTGACTGGCCCCACTTGGCAAGGTCATTTTTACCAAATTGTTGTTGGAATCGTAATCATATTTGGTTTTGTTCTTTTGCAGGTCTACCACGCTGATGAGATTGCCGTTGGAGTCGTAGTCATAGCTATGTCCAAACTCCTCTTTGAACAGCTGCACATTGTCGAAATAGACGGTGTTCAGTGTTTGGACATAGGCCGTGTAGATGCCCATTTGGGAGTAGGGCTTGGCTGCCTTGACCACGCCGGAAACAAACTGCCAACTGCTCTGGCTGTCCGTATCCGGATTGAACTTGATAAAGTTATCGCTTGTGGTGCCATCTGTGTAATAGAATCGCACCATCAGGGCATACATCCGGCGATTGCTGTCGTCCGTATATACGCAGTCGCCCTTGGCCCAGCCGGCCACCGTATATACATCGCCTGCGGCCCCGCCAAGGCCGCTCAGAATTTGATTGCCATACTTGTGCTTGTTGGGGTCACCGGTGATGCGCATAACCCGCTTGTCCGAGTTCTCCGTGGGAGAGCTGGTATAGGTGATGATCTGGTCCGTACTGGCGCAGCTGGAGTTGGGAGTCCAGGCGGAATTAAAGGAAATGCTAAGCACGCAGAAAAAATGCTTTGTCTGTGTGCTCGGCGGCCGTTGGGTTAAAGTCGGAAGGAATTGTTCATAATGGTAGCGGAGGTGGCGACACATGAACGATAAGAATGAGCAGCAGATCGGCGCGGCAATCTATGTCGTGGAGCGCGTATTCACCGGCACAAAGATCATCCAGGAAGTGGTAACAGAGGAAATCATTTTCGCGGGAAAACAAACAGTAAATTTTGACCCAAAGGACAGCAGTATGGTATAATGGAGCCGTAAATGAGTGGTTCCGGAAAGGAGGAACAATGAGGAACCACATTCAGCTTGCAGACGCCTACTACCGCCTTTCCGATGAAGAACGGAAGTATGGCGAATCGGCCAGCATTACCAACCAGCGCACTATTGTCCGGGAGTACTGCGAAAGGCATGGCATCATCCTGGTGGAGGAGTTCGTGGACGACGGCTTTTCTGGCGGAAACTTTGTTGAGGTAAGATAACGATACCTTTTTTGCAGAGGGTGTTATCTTACCTCTTTTTGATGTATGTTAGATAGCATAACTCTTTACGTCGGCTCCTATCTGTCTGAAATAGGAGATACTTTCGGTTGGCTTGTCGCCTGTATCAACTCTGCCGACAAAGCTATAAAAGATTTCGATTTTGCGGGTGTTCGTTTCCTTATCCAGTTCGTGAATAAGAATACGGTCAATAAATTCATGGACGTTTTCGTAGGTCAGTTCTTCAATCGCTGTGTATCTGCGTACCAGTGCGACAAACCTTTTTACGTCCGCGCTGCGCTCGGTGGCGTTGTCGATTTCCTGTGACAGCTCCGCAATCCTCCGGGTCAGCGTCTTTTTTTCTTCATCATAGCCGGAAGTCAGAAAAGCAAATTGTTCATCTGAAAGTTTCCCTAAAGCGTTGTCCTCGTAGAGCTTGCGGAATAAGATGTTCAGCTCGTTAATACGGTTCTGCGCCTTGTCAAGCTCTTTCCGCTGCTGTGTCAGCGTCTTTTGTACTGCCTTTGCGCTGCACTCGTTGGCTGTTTCGATAAACTCCTGTTCATGCTCTTTCACATAAGACGTTACTCGCTGCAAGTCTGCAAGGACAAGTTCTTTCAATACGCTTTTGCGGATATAATGCGTAGTGCAGAGCATATCATTTCTTGCCCGGTTGCGGTAGTTGCCGCAAGTGTAGGCGTGTTTCCGTTCAAGCGTCCCGGCTCCGCGTACTGCATACATTTTGTAGCCGCAGTCCCCACAAAAGAGCAGCCCGGAAAACAGGTCAATTTCATCAACCTTTGTCGGGCGTTGCCGGGTGGCAATCCGCTTCTGTGCAAGTTCAAAGGTTTCTTCATCAATCAAAGGTTCGTGAGTGTTGGGGAAGAAATACCTTTTTTCCTCCGGGTTCTTTTTCGTCTTTTTCGACTTATAAGATACCTTGTAGGTTTTCCCGGTTATGGTATGCCCTAAATATTCTTTCCTTGTCAGAATGTCGTACAGCGTCTTATCCGGCCAGTTGTACCATGCGTTGAGCTGTGGGCGGGGGTGGCGTTTGCTCCCTGTCCTGCGGTAGCGCAGTTCCCCGACGGTCAGTATTTCATTGTCCCGCAGCCAGTTCTGGATTTCACACATACGGTCGCCCCGTACATACATTGCAAAAATCTGTTTTACGACGTGCGCCGTTTCCGGGTCGGGTATCAGATGATTGCGGTTATCCGGGTCGATAAGGTAGCCGTAAGGAGCTTCGCCGTTGACGCGCTCGCCTTTCTGCGCCTTTGCCTGTTTGACAGCCCGGATTTTCTTTGAGGTGTCGCGGGCGTAAAACTCGTTGAACCAGTTCCGCAGAGGGGTAAACTCGTTATCTTCCCTTGCTGTGTCTACACCGTCGTTAATGGCAATGTAGCGCACTTCATATTCGGGAAAGACAATCTCTATCAGCTCCCCGGTTTTCAGATAATTACGTCCCAGACGGGAAAGGTCTTTTGTTATGACGGTCGCCACGTTCCCGGCTTCAACCTCATGCAGCATGGCTTGAAGCCCCTCACGCTCAAAGCTCACGCCGGAAAATCCGTCGTCTACGAAAAAGCGCGTGTTGAAAAAGTGGTGTTCGTCAGCATACTTTTGTAAAATCAGTTTTTGGTTCTGTATGCTCTCGCTTTCCCCGGCTTGCATATCTTCCTGGCTCAATCTGCAATATAAAGCGGTAATCTTGTCTGTCTGTAACATTTTGTCCTCCTTTCCGACGACAGACAAGCATGGTATTTGTACTGTCTATATTATACCACATACCGCTGCCTGTGTCATGTATAAAATGTGAAGAAACGCCCTATTTCCGGGCGTTTGCGGGGTTCAGTTCCATGTCTTTGCGAATGAGTTTTTTTATCTTTTTATCCAGTGTGTCCGTTGCGCGTTCACTTGCGGACGAACATACAAGGTAAGTAACTTTTCCTATTTTATGCTCCGTTGTGGTAACGGGCGTTTGGTTTTGCGTCAAAGAAAATCCCCCTTTCTTTCGCAAACATATAATATAGTCTATGAATAGCAGCAAGTCCACTATTCAATAAAACAAAGGCTTTAATCGGACGGTTATTAGCATAACCTCATGGGAATTTCACCCCGGCATGGTTCTCATGCCGCCCTACCCATTGCCTGCGACGCTCTTAACGCTCGGACTGTGGCTGTAAGGAAGTATCATTGTATATTCTGCGTGTCGTCGCCCGCAAGCCGCTACACTTGCTTTCCGGCGCGGTGTTGGTCGCTCGGCTGTCCGGGCGGGGATAACCTCACCCGGATAGCGTCATGGCGCACCCGCCGTATGGCTCGGCGCAAAAGGAACGTATCCGATTTGCCCTATGCTGCGCCGCCGTTATCTTGCGCCGCTTTCTTTGTCAAGGTTCAGAATGGCTTTGCTGCCGCGTCAGCAGCGGAACGGAAAAGGGGGAGAGAGAAAGCGTCCCGCCGCCGCTGCGGTTTATTCCTCTGCCTTAAAGGTGAGGACAGCCATCATCAGTTTTGCTTGCAGCCGTTCCCGAATGTCGTGGTCTACGCCAAAATAGACGTTCCCGCGCTCGTCGTACAGCTTCCGCATGGAGAGGCGGGCTATGTAGCCGCTGAAATGCTGCAAGACAATCTTCATGGCGTCCGGGTCGCCCTTTGTCGCTGCCACAATGACAGGATAAGGAACAAGGGCATTTTCCGGGTAGCCGGGTTCGTTACCATTCGTCCCATTCATCAGCATTTTCCTCCAGATATTTTCTTAATTTCTCAAAAGAGCTTGTCCGCCTGTACTGTATCGTGCTTCTCGACGTGTTGAACAGCTCCGCAATCTCGGTATCGTTCATTCCCTCGAAGTAATACAGCAATATGGCTTTGCGCTTTTCTTCCGGCAAAGTACGGATTGCTTCAAGAAGCAGCTTTGGCGTGATTTTCTTCCCGGCTTTCTCAAAGACGGTTTCGGCGGCTTCACGTTTGAAATATTCATCAAACGTATGAAGCTGCCGCGCTTCGTCTAAGGTCATGTCGGAAAAGGTCACTTCCTTTGCCTTGTGTCTGCGAAGTTCTCTATGGGTGTCGCAAGCTTCATTGTGCAATACCGTATTACAAAACTTCTGAAAAGCACACTGTTTGTAAAACTCCCTGCTATTAGGTTCCACATTCTCACCTCCTTTCTCGTTGGAAAGTTGGTGGTGCTTCCCCCCTTTTCGCGGGGCAATACGGCGTTTTTCAAAAACGCCGAAGATTTTTTGAAATTTCTTCAAAAATTTTTTGAACGTACAAAATGCGCCCGTCCGAAAAGCCCGGACGGGCGCATAGGCATTGTAAGCAGTATCCAGATGATTAGACAGTTCATATATATAAGCGTAGTTTCCCCCGGTGGTGGGCGGGCTTTTTTTGATAAGTCAATAACTGTCGGATTTTGTCGATATGCTTTTTGCTTCATGGCGGCTACCTCCTTTAGCCGCCGATTTCAACAGTGATACCGCGTCATTTCATTAGAAGATAAAAAGAAACGGCGGCTTTGATTTTTCAAAGCTGCTGCGGAAATCAAAGAACGACAAGCAACAGTTCTGATTTTGCTCCAATATGGTTATTAGGGGCACAAATTAAAATCAAAAAAGAGCCGATAACAGCAGTATTTCAAACTGCATATTATCGGCTCTGCGTCTGTGCGTCTGGCTCTTTTAATTAAATTATTTCTGTTGTTTTTTGGCTTTATTATATGTATTAGCTAACTGTCCACAAGCTGCTTTAATCTCTCTACCATGAGAAACTCTCATGGTAACTTCAAGTCCTGTTTGCTCTAATTGATGTTTGAACGCAACCATTTCTTGTTTTTGTGGTGCTCTAATTTTTGAATTACTCGTCGGGTTGTATTGCAGCACGTTAATCATAACATTTTTGCCCTTAAACCATTTTGCAAGTTGCCTTATATCTGAGGAACGGTCATTTATACCTGGTAAAAGCAAATACGCAAATACCACTTTTCGATTATGCCTTTGAGAATAGGACAATGCTTGCTTAACAACATCTTCAATAGCGTACATGTGCATATGAGGAATGATACAGTTTCTCGCAGCCTGTGTTGCTGCATGTAAAGATATTGTCAACTGAATTTTTAGATGTTCTTCGCGCAATTTTTTTAATTGATTAACTGGACCAACTGTTGATACGGTAATGCCGTCGGTTGGAAAGTTAAGTCCATTTCTATCTCGAAGAATATGGATTGCTGCAATCAAGTTGTCGTAATTGAATAAAGGTTCTCCCATTCCCATAAAAACGATACGATTTACTTTTTGACGTATCAATACAACCTGCTGCACAATTTCAGACGGTGTTAGATTACGAACAAAACCATTGCGTCCGGACTCACAAAAAATACAGCCAACAGAACAACCAACTTGCGTACTTACGCAAACAGTCCCACCATCTCGCCGTTTAATAAAAACCGTTTCAATATACCTGTTATCTTTCAATTCATAAACATACTTTTCAGTATCGCTACTTTTATAGACTTTTTTTGTTGATATTGATAGATTTTCTTTGTGAAATGGCTGTTTATACAATTCCGTATATAAGGCTCTTGCTTTATCCTCTCCAATTACTTCCGACATTTCTTTGTAAGTAAATCCGTATGGGTCATTCAATATTTCCGTAGGTGTACTTTTAGGTAAGTGTTTCATTTAAATATCCTTCCTTTTCAAAATTAAAAAGTTTGTTTTTCAGAGTTTTTGATTATGATTTCTAGTTTTTCAACATCAACGATATGCGTTAATTTACATTTAGGGCAGAAAAGAGGAAAATTTCTTAATACCGTATTATAAAATACTTGAACCCTCGTCTTTCCGTTACAAATTGGACATTTTATCCAATATTTTTCAAGCATAATATTTCTCCTTTTGCGCAAAAAAATGCAGGTCAATTCTCAACATGAGCATTGACCTGCATTTATACATATAATACTACAACAAAATTAAGGCATAGTTTTTATACTATGTCTATACGTCGTTAGTTTTGTTGTATAGCATACGCAAAATAAGCATGACAAAAAAGCCCATATTGAAAATGGGAAAAATCTTTTTTGATTTCAATGCTTATCGAATACGCATGCTATGTAACATAAACATTCCCCCCCTTTTATATAATATTATATACAAAAGCAGCTTGTTGTCAACATATATATATATGAATTATTTTGGCTAACTGATAGAACTACGTAGACATATCCAAGAAGAAAGGGGAACAGTAAAATGTAATAGGGTGAATAACTATGGCAAAAAGACCAGTACCACGATACGACTTTAAGGCTTTTGGGGCAGCGATAAAGGCAGCGCGTGAGGGATGCAAGGAGAGCCGCAAGAAAGTAGGCGACGAAATGTTTATCTCGCCGCGCTACCTTGCGAACATTGAGAACAAGGGGCAGCACCCAAGTTTACAGATATTCTTTGAGCTGATACAGCGTTACCATATATCCGTAGACCAATTCCTTTTAGAAACGCCGCCGGAGAAGAACACGCAGCGGCGGCAGCTTGACGCGCTTCTTGACGGTATGAGCGATACAGGCATACGGATTGTAACCGCAACGGCAAAGGAGATTTCCGAAGTCGAAAAAGAGGGCGAATAGGAATGTCCGACTTAAAACTGAACAGGATTTAGAAAGCGTTGTAATCTTTTTTGAGGTTGCAGCGTTTTTCTTTTGCGTAAGTTTGGCAAAATCGCTTTTTCTCCGTAGTAGGTGATAAGAGCCTAAAGGATAAAAACATTCGTAGCAAGCATAGGAAGCGGGTACCCACTTCCGTATTTTCCCCTCCCGCGCTGCGGCGCGTCGGTTGAAAATTGCTTGTTGGGAAGTGTCCCAAACCCTCGGAACGGAAAGGAAAGGAGCGAATACATGAACGGACGCAAAAGAACGGTGCAAATCAAATTCAGAGTGACGGAAGCGGAACGGGATTTAATACTGGAAAAAATGAAGCTCGTACCCACCCGGAACATGGCGGCATATCTGCGGAAGATTGCCATTGACGGGTATATCATTCAGATAGACCATGCCGATATAAAGGCAATGACCGCAGAGATACAGAAAATCGGTGTCAACGTCAACCAGATAGCACGCCGCGTAAACGCGACGGGGAACGCATACCAAGAGGACATAGAGGAAATAAAGGGGGTGCTTGCGGAGATATGGCGGTTACAAAGATTAAGCCTATTAAAAGCACTCTAAGCAAAGCCCTTGACTATATCGAAAACCCGGACAAGACGGACGGAAAAATGCTTGTGTCCTCTTTCGGCTGCTCCTATGAAACGGCAGATATTGAATTTGAATATACCTTGTCCCAAGCACTCCAAAAGGGGAACAATTTAGCCTTTCATCTGATACAGTCCTTTGAGCCGGGGGAAGTCGATTATCAGAAAGCCCATGAAATCGGAAAGCAGCTTGCCGACGCGGTAACAAAGGGGCAGCATGAATATGTACTCACGACGCACATTGACAAAGGACACGTCCACAATCACATTATTTTCTGCGCCGTAAATTTCGTAGACCACCGCAAATATAATTCCAACAAAAGGAGCTATTACGGCATACGGAACATGAGCGACAAGCTGTGTCGGGAAAATGGCTTGTCCGTCGTCGTTCCCGGCAAGGGCAGCAAGGGAAAGAGCTATGCGGAGTACCAGGCAGAAAAGACGGGTACAAGTTGGAAAGGCAAGCTAAAGATTGCCGTTGACGCGCTTATCCCCCAAGTTTCCAGTTTTGAGGAATTGTTGCAGCGGTTACAGGCGGCGGGCTATGAGATAAAGCCGGGGAAATATGTGTCATGCCGCGCCCCCGGACAGGAACGCTTCACCCGTCTTAAAACCCTCGGCGCGGATTATACAGAGGAAGCCATAAGGGAACGGATAGCGGGCAGACGGGCAAAGGCGGCGAAAGCCCCCAGAGAGCAGCGCGGCGTTTCGCTGCTTATCGACATTGAGAACAGTATCAAGGCGGCGCAGAGTAAGGGCTATGAACAGTGGGCGAAAATCCACAATCTGAAACAGGCAGCAAAGACCATGAATTTCTTGACGGAACATAAGATTGAACAGTACGCGGATTTAGTCAGCCGGATTGAAGAAATGGCAGCGGAAAGCGGACAGGCGGCAGACGCATTGAAGAACGCCGAAAAGCGGCTTGCGGAAATGGCGGTGCTTATCAAGAATGTTTCCACCTACCAAAAGACAAAGCCCGTCTATGACGCATACCGCAAGGCAAGGAACAGGGAGAAGTACCGCGCCGGACAGGAACAGGCGATTATCCTACATGAAGCCGCCGCAAGGTCGCTGAAAGCGGCGGGCATTGCAAAGCTCCCGAACCTTGCCGCGCTGCAATCGGAATATGAAGCCCTCCAAGCGCAGAAAGAAGCCCTTTATGCCGACTATGGGAAGCTGAAAAAGAAAGTCCGGGAATACGATATTATCAAGCAGAACATTGACAGCATTTTACAGGCAGACAGGCAGCCGGAACGGGAAAAGGGAACAGAGCGCGGATAAGGATAGCAAAATCCCCGCCGCTGTGCTATGATAGGGCTATCAAAAAGCAGAGGAGCGTTGAGCATGGAAAACCAGAAAATGCCGGAATATGAAACCATACGCGCCGCCGTTGCCGGGGAAAAATGGGCGGTGGAGAAAGTCGTGGAGTGCTACAAGGACGAAATCGACAGGCTATCGACGGTAGCGGTCAGACAGCCGGACGGAAGCACGAAACAGGAAATCAACGAAGATATGCGCCAGTCCATCACAAAGAAGCTGATAGAAGCCCTCCCGCAGTTCCCGCTTGAAGAAATGGAAAAGGGAAATGTCAGATAGGCAAAAAAAAGAACAGGGCGCGGAAGCCAGTATATGACTTCCGCGCCCTGTCTTTTTATGGGTGCTGTTTTCGTGAATGTTACGCAGTAGAACGCCATTTTTGGGGGTAAAGGTATAAAGTATCGCCTATCCGATTTTCACGCCCGGAAAGCCCTGTAAATCAAGGGATTTTCCGCGCCTACTGCGTAACAGGGGCGCGTCTTTTCCTCATGCGCTCGGCGGCTTGTCTGCGGGTGATACGTTTCCGGCAGACGGGGCAGTATTTGACACTGTTAGAGGTTGACGCAAAGAACGCGCCGCACTCGGTACATTTCTTCTTATCCCCTGTCTGGTAAAGCTCCGCATAAAGCAGCCTGTCGGCGGGAAGCACCGCAACCCGGAACCACTTGCAGAGAAGCGAATAGGAAATGAGCTGCGGACATACGCACTCGTCCCCGTCGTCCAGTAAGATACAGTTCCCGTTATCATAATTGCAGCACGTCCGGCGCACAAGGGCGTTGACTTTCCGGCTCTGGGGCGGCGTCAGCCGCTTAACCCCGTTCATACTTCATCAGCGGCGTAAATGGGAAGCTCTGCAAATTCCGCTTCGGTCAAAGCGTCCACTTTGGAAAGGGTGCGCTTTGCAAGCTCCCGCATATCCGCGTCCATGTAGGGCAGCGCGGCGTTGACATTCTCAATCAAAGCCCGCTTGCCGCCCTCGTTGTAAATGCTCAAAAGGTTTGTTTCTTCAACAGTCAGTCTAATCATGCTCATACCTCCATATCGTGATTTTTTGTTTTTGCCGCCGCCTTTTTCGGGGCGGTCTTTGCCTTGTCTGCTTTAAGCTGCGCCCGGATAGAGGGGCGGGGCTTCCTTATCTCCCTGTCCCGGTTCTCCCCCTTGTCAATCAGCGCATACGTCCCATGTCTGCCCTCGATTTTGGAAAAGGAAAGGGTCTTGTAGGGCAGCATGGAGAAAAGGCGGTCAGTGTCCTTTGTGGCTGCAAGCCGCATGAACGCCGGGGAAAGCTCTGCCATGAAATGGGTCTTGTTCGGGCTGTTCGGCTCGTAATGCCGCTTCATTTCTCGCACAATGCGCCGCGCTTCCGTTTCAATCAGCCCGTCCCGCAAAGCGGCAATATGCGCCTTGAAATCCCCCGGCGAAAGCTGCTCCCGGCTGCGCCGTTCTTCCTGTAAGAGCGATTGCAGCGCGTCCGGGTCGTTGGGTACGGCTTCAAAGCGTTCAAATTTCCCAAGCTGCGGGTCTGGGGTTCCGTCAAAATATCTCCCGGCTTCCTGTACCCTTTCCCCATGCTCATAAATCAGCTTCACCGTATCGGCGGGCAGCTCCTTTTCCTTGACGCGCTCATAATGTTTAGAGTAGTCCAGTTCGTACAGATTGCCCTTGATTTTCCCGCGCTCCTTTCCCGTCAGCTCGATTGCATAGGCAAGAACGCGGTCGCTTGTCTGCTCCATGTAGAAACGCCATGTGTTGTGGGGCGCGGTGTCTTTGAGGAAAACGTCGCGCTCCCGGAAACAGTGCGTCCCGGACGGGCGGCAGAACCACAAAAGTGTTTTGTCCTCCCTGTGGGGGCTTGCCGCCGCCTTTGCGATAATCTCTTTGTCAATGTCTAAGTCGCTCTGGTAAAAGCCTGTGTTCTGCTTCATAATCGCTTCAAGGGAAGCAAACAAATCCATGTTTTCAAATTTGCTCTGTTCCGGCATGGGTCAGCTCCTTTCCAAGTCCTGTGACTTCTGCTTTGCGTTTTTCTTCTGTGCCTTTTCCTTGTCGGCTCTAAGCTGCGCCCGGATAGAGGGTTTCTTTTCCGGCTTCGCTCCCTTGCCGCGCTCCTTGTCGGCTTTGACAGCGTTAGCCAGGTCAACAAGGGAAATCTGCTCGCCCGCCTTTACCTTTGCTTCCAGTTCGTCAACGGTGGGGGTGTTGTTGATGATACCGTCAATCATGTTCCCGTTCTGCTCTGTGGTCTGCTCGGCGGTTTTCAAGGGATTGTCCCGCTGCGCCTGTTCTGCGGCAACGGCAAACGCCCGCGTCCCATTCCCCATAATCAGATACTTTCCGTCGTCCGACTGGTGGTGAAAGCCATATCCGGCGGCTTCTATCTGCTCCCGGCTCATGGCGGTCACATGGAAAGTCCCCCTCGGTGTCTTGACAGTTTCGCCCGTTTCCAAGTCGTCCGGGGTAAGCTGCTTTTGCTCCTGTAAAAACTCCGGCACTTCCCGAAAACCTACACTGTCAACGAAATGCGCCGCGTCCTGTCCGTTCTGATGAAGCACTACCACGTCGGAAACGGAAAGGCTGTGTCCCTTAAAATCTTTGGGGTGGTCGATATTGAAACAGGTGTAAATATCTTCAAGGGAAGTTTCCGGCGCAAGGGGCGCGGAATAGACAAGCTCATAGTTCGCCCTGTCAACCACATTTCCCGCCGCCTGCAGGCGGTCGTATGGCTCAAAGCGGAAATCCCTTGTTTCGTCCCCGCCCTTTATCTGGTAAATGGAAAAGGTGTCTTTGTCCTGTCCGGCGGTCTGCGCCGTTTCCTGTGCCTTTGCGTAAAGCTGCTTCACGTCGCCCTCGGTCAGCTCGCCGCTTTTGAGCTGCCCCATAAGCTCGCGGCATTTCTCCGGCGTTCCCGTATAAAGCACGTCGCCCATTTTCGCCCGCCCGTTCTCCTGTGTCACATAGGCTTGCAAGAGGTAGCTGTTTTCCCGGCTGTCGCTGTAAGGGTTCCGGCGCACTCTGTAAATCGTTTCCGGGGTAAAGGCTTCTTTCGGGGCTGCGCCCGCTTTTTCCTGTGCGCCGGATTTTCCCGGTGCGGCTGCTTCCGGCTCCGGCTTCTCCGGCGCGGCTTCCTGTCCCTCTCTGGTGGGCTGCTCCTGTCCGGCGGTCTGCTCCTTGTCCTGTGCCTTTTGCAGCTCCGCTAAGTTCTCGTCTATGGAATTGATAATCTCGGCGGCTGCGCTGCGTATCGTTTCAAGGGAGCTTTTCAGCTCGGACAGCTCCCGCCCGCTGCTCCACCCGGCGACATAGCCGAAAGAGTAGTCCGACGTGTCAAGCCCGTAATGTTGGCAGACAGTATAGGCGACGCTTTCCGCTTCGACTTCGCGGGTGCGGCGGTCAACGTGGGGCTGCTGCTCGTCCTTTGGCGCGTTGAGGTCAATGTCGTGCAGCTTCGCATGGGCGATTTCGTGAATAGCGGTCTTTAAGGTCTGTAATTCGCTCATGCCCTCGTTGATAGCAATGCGCTTGTCCTCCAAGTGGTAGTAACCATGTGCACCGCCCTCGATTTTTTCAAAGCCGACAGGAACAGGAGAAGTCTTTTCAAGGGCAGCGAAAACGTCCTTGTAATGCTCCACATCTCCGGTCAGCATATTTACGGCAATGTCGGGGATTTCCTTGCCCTCGGTCTGCGATACGTCAAAGACAGATACCACCTTAAAGGCGGGTATCGTGATTTCCTTTTCCTCGGTTACGGGCTTTCCGTCCTTGCCGATAAAGGCTTTTCCCGTCTGCGGGTCGATTTTCTCCATTTCTTTTTTAATCTTAAAGGGCGACGGGGCAAGGATTTTGATACCCTTTTGTCCTTTCATCACATTTCGCCCAAAGTTATTTTTCCATGCGGAAAATCCGGCGATAAGGGAAGCGTCGGGCTTTTGCATGGCGATTAGCAGCGTATTGTTAAAGCTGTAATTATGAAACTTTGACATGACGCGCAGATATTCCTTGTAACGCTCGCTGTCAAACAGTTCCGTAATGCCTTGCTCCAAACGGTCGG